>ERZ791906.94-NODE-94-length-135886-cov-6.265256_pt1 | contig 135886 bp, 150 predicted proteins | sample MGYA00510146_ERZ791906 | MGnify/ENA primary metagenome ERZ791906 (study PRJEB30046, sample SAMN00792096) | human gut metagenome | study: EMG produced TPA metagenomics assembly of the A metagenome-wide association study of gut microbiota in type 2... | reverse complement strand
AATATAAAAATAATATTTTGCACGTTCCGGACAATTTGTCGACAATCTGACTGCCGTTTTAAACGGCAGTTTTTTTTTGTCAAAAAACGGTTTACTTTTGTATATCTTTATTATATAATAATATAATAGGATTAGTTTAATTAGGAGGAAATTAAGAATGGGAAAACTATTTGGAACGGACGGTATAAGAGGTATCGCCAACAAAGACCTTACTGCCGAATTGGCTTTTAAAACAGGTCAAAGCGGTGCATATGTGCTTACAAAACATTCTTCAAAAAGACCGAGAATACTTATTGGTAAAGATACAAGAAAATCAGGTGATATGCTTGAGGCGGCTCTTACTGCCGGACTTTGTTCGATGGGCGCAAAGGTTATTCCTTTGGGCGTAGTTCCTACACCGGCTGTTGCGTATCTTACAAGATACTACAAGGCTGATGCAGGTGTTGTTATCTCTGCATCTCACAATCCATGCGAATACAACGGTATAAAGTTCTTTAACAGTGACGGATACAAGCTAAGTGACGGAATTGAACATGAAATTGAAAGCTATATACTTGGTGAAAAGGCTATCGAAGAATTGCCTACTCACGGCAAAGTCGGTTATGTAAGTGCTAACCACAACGCTGTTGAGGATTATGTTGCGTTTGCTGTTTCTACGATTGACTGCCGTCTTGACGGTATGAAAATCGCTGTTGACTGTGCAAACGGTGCAAGTTATGAAACTGCTTTCAAAGCTCTTAACAAGCTTGGCGCAAACGTTGAGGCTATACACAACACTCCTGACGGTGTAAACATCAACCATATGTGCGGTTCTACTCATATGGAAAGTTTACAGGCTTACGTTACTTCAATCGGTGCGGACATCGGTATAGCTTTTGACGGTGACGCGGACAGAATGTTGGCTGTGGACGAAAACGGCAAGCTTATTGACGGTGACCAGATTATGGCGGCTTGTGCAAAGTTTATGCGTGATAACGGTACATTGAAGCAAAATACTCTTGTTGCAACGGTTATGAGTAATCTTGGCTTATTTATGGCAGGTGAAAAAATCGGTATCAACATTCCGCGTACAAAAGTAGGTGACAGATATGTACTTGAAGAAATGCTTGCAAAGGGTTACAATATCGGCGGTGAACAATCCGGTCACATCATTTTCCTTGACCATAACACAACAGGTGACGGTCTTGTAAGTGCTTTGCAATTCTTATCGGTACTTAAAAAGACAGGTATGAAAGCGTCTGAGGCGGCAAGCATTGTAACGGTTATGCCGCAAGTACTTAGAAATGCCGTTGTAAAACTTGAAAATAAAAACAGTTATATGGAAAATGAAGAAATAGCTGCGGCTTGCAAGGCTCTTGAAGATGAATTTGCCGGCGAGGGCAGAGTCCTTATCAGACCTTCGGGTACTGAACCGCTTGTTCGTGTTATGATTGAGGGTAAGGACGAAGAATACATCACAAAGAAAGCAGAGGAACTTGCAGAACTTATTGAAAAAATCTTGGGATAAAAGTGGTTGTAAGAAATATGGATAAAATAATTTCACTAATGATAACTGCTGTTATGACTGTTACATCGTGCAGTTTTAAAGGTGAAAATCCGCTTGACGGCAAAAGAATTGCGTTTATTGGTGACAGTATCAGTTACGGCACTAATTGGCAAGGCGGTTACGGCAAGTTGATTGGGGAACAATATAATATGAATGTTACAAATGTCAGCAAGGGCGGTGCTACTCTTGCTGACAATGTGCATTGGTCGGAAAATTCAGACGGTTACAGACCGTATATTACGGATATGCTCGATAACCTTGACGGCGATTATGAATATATCATTGCCGAGGGCGGTTTGAATGATTTTTGGGGTCATTCGGAACTTGGAGAAATTACAGATGGTTTCAGCGGTGATTTTGATGAAAACACAATGACCGGCGGTATGGAAAAAATGTTTTTTGAAATTAGAAATGATTTTCCTAACTCGAAAGTAGGGTTTGTTATTACACACGATCCGTTTACATATGACGCCGAAGGTAATTTTGAATCGTATTATGAGCGTATAAAAGAAGTATGCGACAAGTGGGATGTTTCGTATCTTGATTTGTATGCAAAAAATAATTCCGATACAGGTGTAAATGTGCGTGACGATGATATGCGCAAGTTGTATTTTGGAACGGAAAGTAAGCCTGACGGTGACGGTACTCATCCGAACGAACTCGGTTATCAGGCTATTTATGTTGAGCCGATGATACCTTGGCTGAAATCTTTATAAAATGGATAGGTGAATGATGAAGGATTTAATTATAAACGGAAGCAGACAGCTTGATATACCGCTTGATGATGTGCAAGTTGATAAACTTATGGAATATGCGCGTCTTTTGGTTGAGTGGAACGAAAAGATTAATCTTACTGCGATAACAGATGATGAGGGCATTGTAACAAAACATTTTCTTGACTCGCTGACCGCAATAAAGACTGGATATGTCAAGGGCAAAGTGATTGACGTCGGAACAGGTGCGGGTTTCCCCGGACTTGTGCTGAAAATTGCAAAGCCTGAAATTAAGCTGACTTTGCTTGACAGTCTTAACAAGCGAATTAACTTTTTAAAGGACGTTTGTGAAAAGGTTGATATAAATGATGTAGAATTTGTCCATTCGCGTGCGGAGGACGGTGGTAAAAACAGAGATTACAGAGGTAAGTTCGATACCGTTGTGTCGCGTGCGGTGGCTAATTTGACTGTGCTTTCGGAGTGGTGTATTCCGTTTTTGAAACAAGGCGGTTACTTCCTTGCTTTGAAAGGTCCGTTGGCAGAGCAGGAAGTAAAGGACGCTAAACGTGCCATAAAAATACTCGGCGGACAGATTGAGGACATTGTTGAGGCGGAAATTCCGTTCACCGAATTGAAACACAAGATAATAGTTATAAAAAAAGTAGGACAAACTCCGCTTAAATATCCGAGAAAACCGGGTATTGCAACAAAAACTCCTATCGGAACTTGTTATAATTTGGTGAAATAAAAAAATAAAATTGAATATTGTCGAATTATAATTGCAAAAAGTACTTGCAATATGGAAATATTATGCTATAATAGTAAATGTAAGGCAGATAGTATCAATACGGTACATTTCTAACAAGGTTTCCCCAAGGCCTTGTTCTACCCCCAAAATGTCTTACACCTTCCACCACCGAGGGTAAACAGCGATAATGTTGTTACATCAAGTGTAAACATCAATGCCGAACATTATCGCTGGTTACTCTTTTTAATTTCAGTGAAATTAAAAAGAGCATGATTAAAATGTTCGTGCGAGAATTTCTTCGCGAGGCTCAGAAAACTCACATGGACAAACAAAGTGCTGATCTTCCGTCACCACGCTGATATGCAGTGTGAATTGAAGCGAGAAAGAGGTGACGAAAGGCACGTTGTTAGACTTTTAATATCAAAATAAAATTAAGAATTTAAAAAGAGTAGTGATTTCACATTGTGTGTGGGGTATATTTTTTTAACTATTCAGTGTAAAATAATGTAAATTAGCATAGGAGAAATTTCCATGATTAGTTTCCTTAGAAAATCAACGGTACAAGATAAAATGCGGATTGTATCACTTCCGCTTTATATGATAGCACCAAATCCTAATCAGCCGAGAAAATATTTTGAACCGCAAGCTATGGAGGAATTGAAAAATTCTATAATGGAATACGGTTTAATTCAGCCGGTAACGGTACGCAGGCGCAGCGGTGAATACGAGCTTGTAGCAGGTGAAAGACGTTTTCGTGCTGCACAAATGGCGGGACTTGACGAAATACCGGCGGTTATAATTGAGGCTGACAATGATAAATCTGCAATTTTGGCATTACTTGAAAATTTGCAGAGAGAGGATTTATCGTTTTTTGAGATAGCGGAAAGTTATAAAAGTCTTATTCGTGAACAGGGACTTACACAAACGGAGTTGGCTTTGAAAGTCGGAAAAAGTCAAGCATCGGTTGCAAACAAAATACGATTATTAAAACTGCCTCCGCTTGTGAAAAAATTAATAAGAGATTACGACCTTACGGAACGTCACGCGAGAGCTTTGCTGTTGCTTAACAATGAAGAAAAACAGCTTGAGGCTGTCAAACTTATTTGCCGTGACAATATGAATGTAACACAAGCAGAAGAACTTGTACGCACCATGAATATTCCGAAACCGAAACCTATCAATGACCTTCGCATAACAACTGCAAAAGATGTTAAAGTATTCAAAAACACCGTAAAACGTGCGGTTGATTTGATGAAAAAAAGTGGCATAGACGCAAGAATCGAAGAAAATTCTTTTGAATGGGGAACGGAATACATAATTAAAATAAAAAAGACTGACAAAAAATAAATGTTTACATTACCTCCTTTGCGGTATATAATAAGCAAAAGGAGGTTTTTTAGTGTGGAAAAATCAATAAAACTTGTTGCATTTGATATGGACGGAACTGTTTTGGACAGTAAACTGCGTTTGCCGAAAGGTCTGTTTGAAATGATTGAGTCACATCCCAACGTGAATTTTGTTGTCGCAAGCGGCAGGCAGTATTACAGTCTTTTGAATATATTTAATCCGATTAAGGATAAATTGATTTTTATTTCTGAAAACGGCGGAATTATAATGGAAAAGGACAAGGTTATTCATATTATGCCCGTTCCTGACGCTAAGGCATTGGAAGTGCTTGGTTTGGTGAGTGAGGACAAAGGGATTTATCCTGTGCTTGGGTGCGAAAAGACATCTTATATAGAAAACCCGCCTGAATATGTTATGAACGATGTCGCACAATATAATGTGCGTTTGGAAACTGTTGATGACATAAAATCGGTGGTGGGCAAGGATAATATTTTAAATCTTGCGCTTTACTGCCACAAAAGAGCAAAGGATAATATACTTCCCAAACTCGCGGATATAAGCGGTGATTTGAAAGCTGTTTTATCGGCGGAAAGTTGGGTTGATGTTATTAATGCAAATGTAAATAAGGGCAACGCAATTAAGGTTATTCAGGAAATTTACGGTATTTCGCCCGAAGAATGTGTTGCGTTCGGTGATTATATGAATGATTATGAAATGCTCCAAAATTGCGGTGAAAGTTACGCCATGGAAAATGCACACGATGAAATTAAAAAAATTGCAAAATACATCGCACCGTCAAATGATGATGAGGGTGTAATGCAGGTGTTAAAGAAAATATTGTGATGAAACTAAAAAAATCCGTCATTTGACGGATTTTTTGCGTACAAATAAAAGGTATGTATAAAATTACCTTTTATTTGATTAAAGCGTTTTAATATATGTTTTTGCAAACTCCTCTAAAAGTTCGTCACGTTCTATTTTAACAATCAGACCTCTTGCACCGTTATAGCTTGTTATGTAGGTCGGGTCGCCTGAAAGGATATATCCTACTATTTGGCTGATAGGATCATAGCCTTTGATTTTCAGCGCCTCATATACTTTGGCAACTATTTCTCTGACTTCCTTTTCCTTATCAAACTCAAGGTTGATTTTCATTGTTTCGTTAAATTCCATGATATTCACCCTTTCTGCTAAAAATAGCATATCATTTATTTATAGCATAGTACAAATACAATAAAATTGCAAGTGTTTTAGCTAAAATTTTATAATAAATTAATATTTATACATTATTTAATCAAGTTCAAACAGATTGTCAACGTTATTGACAGGTCCTACTGCTGAAATACACATAGTCGAACTGTCGAGAACTCTGTCTATTATTTCCGCAACCGAATCGGCATTTACTGCGTCAATTTTTTTCAGTGCTTCTTCCTGCGTGTATATCGGCTTTTTTAAAAGCAATGAGCGACCTGCGCCTTGCATTCTTGCGCCTGTGCTTTCACTTGAAAGTATATAATTGCCTTTAAGCTGTTCTTTTGCTTTTGTGATTTCTGCCGATGTCAGCTTATTGCGTTTAATCGTATTGATTTCTTTTGATATAAGGTGTGCGACTTCGCTCAAACTCTCGGGACTCATCCCGGCGGAGATATCAAATACGCCCGTATTGATATACGCACTGTGTCCCGCGCTTATTGAATACACCAAACCACGCTGTTCGCGTATATTTTGGAACAATCTTGACGACATTCCGCTGCCGAACACGTTATTAAAAACAAGCAGACTGTACACCGATTCGTCCATAACATCAATGCCCTTGAATGTTGCGACAAGCTGGACTTGTTCAATATCTTTTTCTTTTACGATATTATTCTTGCTTATATAAGGTGCGTCGGGAAGATACGGTTTTGTGTCAAGCATTTTTTTTGTACCGAAATACTTTTCAAGAAGTTCAAAAAACGTATCGTCAAAATTTCCTGATACTGATATTATAGTATTCGCACTTGTATAATGATTATTCATATAGTTTCTCATTATATCCGGCGTTATGCCGTCAAGGCTTTCATATGTGCCGAGAATCGTTCTGCCCATAGGTGTGTCGCCCCATGCGGCGTATGACGAAAGGTCATACACAAGATCCTCCGGACTGTCCTCATACATACGGATTTCTTCTTTTATAACCTGTCTTTCAAGTGCCATATCATCTGGCGAAAGACTCGGATTATAAAGCATATCCGAAAGAATTTCAAGTGCAATCGGAATATGCGAATCAAGTGTTTTTGTGTAAAAACAAGTATATTCACGTGAAGTAAATGCGTCAAGCTGACCGCCGACCGAATCTATTTCGTGTGCAATTTGTGCCGCCGACCGATTTTTCGTTCCCTTAAAAAGCATATGCTCGATAAAATGAGAAATTCCGTTTACTTCTTTATTTTCATATCGTGAGCCGTTGCCTACCCATACTCCGATTGAGATTGACTTTAGGTAATCAATCTTTTCGGCAACTACTTTTATACCGTTTGAAAGTGTTTTATATTGATACAATATTATACTCCTTTATCATATATATTATTAGACGTAAATTTATACTGATTTGTTCCAAATTCGACTAAAATTTTCGCTTTATCTCGCGTACCAAGCCGAATACACGAATACGTGTAACATCTTCGTTTTCAAAACGTCTGACAGGGTACATTGGGTTTATGGAGTGAAGTTCGATAAAATCGGGTCCGTATACGATTTTCTTTACAACGCCGTCCTCTTCGTCTATCATAACAACCGCATAACTGCCACTGTCAACCGACGACTGACATCTGACAAGCACAAGGTCGCCCTCCATAAAAAGCGGATACATACTGTCACCGACAACACGGAGAAAAACGAACGGTTCGTCACCGCGAACGTCATTTTTATTGACAGGTTCGTAATCTGTGATATTCGTTTCGGCAAAGCAGCTCAGACCTGCCGCAACTCTGCCGATTATCGGAATATTTACATAGTTTGACGTATCGGCTACTTCAACGTTATTCGGCATATCCTCCCAACCGAGAAGATATTCGGGGGAAGTATCAAGACATTGTGCAAGCTTTATAAGCGAGTCGCGTTTTATGTTTTTTACTGTCCCTTTTTCGTATTTTTGGATTGCCGCTTTTTGCACACCGATTTTTGCTCCAAGCTCCTCCTGGGTTAAATTATGCTCTTTTCTGAGCATTTTAATTCTTTCGCCCGTAGTCATTTTAATCACCAAAATCTTTCTAATCATATTTCGTAACTGATTATATAGTATCATATTTTGAAACTTTTTGCAAGCTTTGTACATAAAAGTATCTGAAAAGTAAACAAAATGTTGTTAAAAGTATCCTAAAAAGAAATCTATACTTGACAAAAGTATCTTAATGAGATATAATAACAGTGTCTTAAAGAGATAGCCAAGTAATTGGCATATATTTTTTAACAATAAAGTATCTTAAAAAGATAGAAAGGAGTGCTTATGATTTATTCAAACGATGACCCGATGGCAATTTTGGCAATGGAAATTGCAAGGACGGATAATTACGGTGAGTATGACTCATATGACGGGGAAACGGTATGTCCCGTATGCGGTGCTTTTGAACCGGAACATTACTATATCAATGATGATGAAGAATGTATCGGCTGCAGTGAATGTGTCAGAAAGTCGGACGTTATGTATTGATGAAAAATCAATATTAAATGAAAAAGAGGGTGATTAAATTGGGCATTGCAAATGAAGGGGAAATTCTTGAATTTCTAACGTACATAATGCGTCGCGAAGATGAGGAAATTCGTATGGCGGATTCATTTAAAGCGGCGGAGCTTTTGGGTAAGCATTACGGAATGTTCGGAGGCAAGAGCGAAAGCGGAGGCGGTGATGTTATAATCGTCGATAATATCGAAAAAGCCGAACAAATCAAGGAGCGGAAAAATGCAGTGCAGTCTTGACAGGCTGATTGCACCGTCTTTCTACAAGGTGCATAACTCTATTGAAGATTATACGCATTTTTGGCTTTGCGGCGGTCGTGGGTCGACTAAATCAAGTTTTGTGAGCGTTGAAATTATACTCGGTATTATAAAAAATGCCGATACAAATGCGGTTGTACTGCGTAAGGTCGGTGCTTACTTAAAAGACAGCGTATTCTCTCAGCTTGAATGGGCGATTGAAAAGCTCGGCGTATCGGATATGTGGGATATAAAGGCGAGTGTACCGGAAATGGTCTACAAAAAAACAGATCAGAAAATACTGTTTCGCGGTGCGGACAAGGTGCAGAAATTGAAATCCACAAAGGTTACGCACGGATATATTCGATATATTTGGTATGAGGAGTTAGACGAGTTTTGCGGTATGAAAGAAATCCGTTCGATAAATCAGTCGATGATGCGTGGCGGTGAAAAATTTACCGTGTTTTATTCGTACAATCCTCCGCAAAACCGACGCAGTTGGGTAAACCTTGAGGCACTCAAAAAGCGTGACGATATGCTTGTGCATAAGAGTACATATCTTGATGTACCGAAAAGCTGGCTTGGGGAACAATTTTTTTTGGAAGCTAAGTATCTTAAAAAGCTACATATTAATCAGTATAATCACGAATATCTTGGCGAAGTGACGGGAACAGGCGGTGAAATTTTTGATAATCTTGAAGTTGTAAAACTTAGCGATGAGGAAGTAAAAAGCTTCGACAATATTAAATGCGGTGTCGATTTCGGTTTCGCGGCAGATCCGTTTGTGTATGTGGTGTGTTTTTATCACAACAATAAGTTGTTTATCTTTGACGAAATTTACGCGAAAGGGATGACAAATCACAATGCGGCTGAAAAGATTTTTGAAAAAGGGTTTGCTAATAAATTGATTGTATGCGACAGTGCCGAGCCGAAAAGTATCAACGATTTGCGAATGTTCGGTTTGCGTGTTCGCGGTGCAAGGAAAGGTCCGGACAGTATCGAGTACGGTATCAGATTTTTGCAGAGTCTTGAAAAAATCGTGATTGATCCCGAAAGGTGCCCGAATACTGCAAGAGAATTTTCGGAATATGAGCTTGAACGCGATACGGACGGTGAATTTAAGTCGGTTTATCCCGACAAGAACAATCACACCATTGATGCGGTACGTTATGCACTTGAGGACGAAATCACAAAGAAAAAAGCGAGGGTAATTAAAAGGAGTGAACTTGATTTATGATAATTGACGAGGATATTTTAAAGGACGGTATAGACGAGGTATTGCTTGCTAAGCTGATTGAGAAACATTCGCTTGAACAGGAGCGATACGAAAAACTTTACAACTATTATATCGGCAAACACGCAATTTGTGAACGCAGACGTTCAAGCGACAATATCGCGAACAACAAAATTGTGTGTAATCACGCGAAGTATATCGTGGATATTGCAAAAAGCTATCTTGTAGGCAATCCTGTGGCGTACAGCTGTTCGGACGGATACGATATTGAGGCGGTTAAAAATTGCTTTGCCGTTCAGGATATGCCGAGCTTGGACGCGGAATTTGAAAAGACAATGAGCATTTTCGGTAAAGCTTATGAATTGGTTTATGCGGACGAGCAATCACAGCCGAAAAGTGTATGCTTGCCGCCGAGCAACACGTTTATTGTATACGGTGCGGGCGTTGGCGAAATTCCGCTGTACGGCATACATTATTACAAAAAGCGTGACATTGACGGCGCGGTTACGGGTGTTTGCTGTATTGTGTGTGACAGGGAGATGATTTATACATATGAAAACACTGCGGACAGTTTTTTGCATATGACTATGACAAATTCTCAGCACCACTATTTCGGTAAAATGCCTATGGTGGAGTATCGCAACAACGAAGAAAAGCAAGGTGATTTTGAACAGATGATTCCGCTGATTGACGCTTACAATATTTTGGAGTCGGACAGAGTTAATGACAAGGAACAGTTTGTTGACGCATTCTTATTCCTTACCGGTATCGACCTTGACAGTGAGCAGGCAAAAAAACTTAGAGAAGAACGCATTTTGATGGGATATGAGGGTGCGGCGGCTCAATATCTTTCAAAGGTTATGTCCGAAAGTGACATTGAAGTGTTAAAGGACAGTCTGAAAAGCGATATTCACAGATTTTCTATGATTCCCGATTTATCAGACCAGACGTTCGGTACAAATTTATCAGGTGTCGCGATTAAGTATAAGCTTATGGGTTTTGAACAGCACGTCAGAAACAAGGAGCGATACTTTACGAAAGCTTTAAAGCAGAGATTTGAATTGTATGTTAATTTTCTGTCGCTAAAAGGTGCTATGGAGTATGTGCCGATACATCGCATTGATGTTGTGTTTACGAGAAATTTGCCTGTTAATGAGTTGGAGATTTCACAGATGGTAAACAACTTAGTCGGTATTGCGTCAAGCGAAACTCTTTTATCACAGCTTTCATTTGTGGGTGATCCGAAGGAAGAGGCACAGCTTGCCGCAAAAGAAAAAATGCTTGGCGAAAAATTAAAATATGTACAGGAATAATTCAAGAATAAAAAACATAGTGATTTATTTTAATGTAAAGAAAGGAAAAAAGTATGGACGAAAAGAAGAAACAGGGGACACTAAACGGTGACACGAAAAACGAAAACGGGGGACATAAAAACGATGAACTGAAAAATCTCATTGCAGGCTATGTTGCGGAGGCGATTAAAAACGAAAAAGCAACTTGGGAAAAAGATTTTTCAGACAGAATCGTATCGGAAAGAGAGGACGCCGCGAAGATGGCTACAATGTCGGCAGAGGACAGAGCAAAGGCTGAAATGGACAAAAGACAAAAGGATTTTGAAAATGAAAGACAGCAGTATGTATCCGAAAGAGCTGAATTTGAGGCGACAAAGGAATTGGCGGCTCAAAATCTGCCTGTGAATTTCGCAAGAATGGTCGCAGATGCAGACAAGGACGTTATGGCGGAAAATATCGAGCGATTTAAAGCAGAATATATGAAAGCAATCGAAAGCGGTTTATCCGAAAGATTAAAGGGTGTTCCGCCGAAAATTTCAAGAGAAAAAGAAAATTTAACAGACCCGTTTTTAAGCGGTTTGGGAATGTAATAAATAACGTGATTATGAAAGGATGAATACAATGGCTATAAATTATGCAAGTAAGTATGCTCAAAAAATTGATGAAAAATTCGCAAGGGAGTCTATGACTTCGGCGGCGGTAAACAATGATTACGACTTTGTCGGTGTTAAGACGGTAAACGTATATTCAGTGCCTACCGCAGAGATGAACGACTATTCGGTATCAGGCACAAGCAGATACGGTACACCGCAGGAAATCGAAAACACTGTACAGGAAATGACTATGACGCGTGACAGAAGTTTCACGTTCACTATTGACAGGGGGACATATAACGATACTCAAATGTCAAATGCGGCAGGTGCGGCACTTCAAAGACAAATCAGAGAAGTGGTTGTGCCTGAAATCGACAAGTACCGTTTTGGAAAAATTTGCGAAGGGGCAAAAACAACCGTTACAGGTAAGGTGACAAAGGCAAATGCTTATGACGCATTTTTGACCGGTGCAACAACTCTTATTGAAAATAATGTTCCGCTTGTCGGAAGTTGTGCATTTGTATCAAGTGATTTTTACAAGAACATCAAGGAGGATTCAAGCTTTATCAGAAACGGCGATATGTCGCAGGAAATTTTGATTAAAGGTCAAGTCGGAACGATTGACGGTATTCCGCTTATCGTTGTGCCGAAGTCTTACTTCCCTGAAAACGTTGAATTTATTATCACAAATCAAGCCGCAACGACTTCTCCGGTTAAATTGTCGGAATACAAAATCCACGATAATCCGCCGGGAATCAACGGCTGGCTGGTTGAAGGCAGAGTGTATTATGACGCATTTGTGCTTGAAAATAAAAAGAGTGCGATTTATGTGTTTAAAACTGCCGAATAAGAATAGGTCAGAAAGGCTGTGTTGAAAATGGGGGACACTAAAAATGAAATTCTTGATGCGGTGAAATTACTGCTCGGAATTAAAGACAATGATAAGGACGGTGTTCTTATGCTTTTGATTGAGGATACTGTTAATTCTGTGCTGACGTACTGTCGTATTGATGTTCTGCCAAGACAGATTGTGAGCTTTATTCCGACACTTACGGTCAAGAGATATACGGCAAATCAAAATGGCGGTGTTAAGTCGGTTACGGAGGGTGAAAGAAAGGTCGAATACTCCGACGACAACTATGATTATTTGAAAGAATATGCAATACGTCTAAAGCCGTTTGTCAGCAGGAAAGTTAAAGTGCCGTCGGAGGTGATTGCTGATGATAAATCCGTTTGAACGATTTTATGACACCGAAATCGAGGTGTACGAAGTCGGTGAAAATACATATGAAAAAAAGGGTGAAAAAACACTTTTGGGGAGTGTTGTGTGTGATATTCAGCCATATGAAAATGAACTCGAAAACCGTATATACGGTTTGACCGAAAATAAAAAATATAAAGTGTTCTGTGACAAAACAGACCTTATAAAAGTAGGCAGATATGCTAAATTCGGTGATGAATTTTTCGAGATTATAAAGGCTGAATGTTGGAATTTCGGTATGACGGCGATGATGCGGAGTGAGAAAAATGCAGATTGATATTAATTATGATAACGGACTTTCGGATATTGCAAATAATATAGAAAATAATTTTGCGGATATAATCGGTCAGGGGGCTCAAACGGTATGTGAAAGTGCAAAAAGTCTGTGCCCTGTCGATACGGGACGGTTGCAGTCGTCAATTAATGTACAGCCCGGCGGAAATACGGCGGTTATATCGGCTGATACGGAATATGCGGTATTTGTTGAATTCGGTACGTCGAAAATGGCGGCACAGCCGTATCTTGTGCCGGCACTTTTATCAAACACGCAAGCAATATTGTCTGCAATCGCAGAGGCGATAAAGGGGTGATTATATGATTGATATTAATGCGGCGGCTGAAAAGTCACTCGGTGATGTTAAATGCAAAGCGGTATTTCAATATCCGAATAATTTTAATAATCTGCCGATTATAAGTTATTATACGGTGACGGAGTGCGGCGGATTTTATGCCGACAATGACGAGAGTATTCAAGACGGGCATATTCAAATTGACATATGGGCGGAAATTCCGAAAGAATGCAGTGATTTGGCGGCAGAGGTCAATGAAGCAATGACAAAGGACAGTTGGGTGAGGGAGATGTCCATGGACGTTCCCGAAAATGATAAAAAAATATATCATAAGACAATGAGATTTCAGAAGTATTTTACGTTATAAAAATATATCTCTTTAAGACAAAATATGAAAAAACGGAGGAAAAATTATGAACAAGAAACCTTTACCTACAATAGGTGTGGACAAGTATACTTTCTTTAAAGTGAATGAGGACAGCGTTAGCGGAACGGAATACGGAGAAGCGTATAATTTGAAAGGAACGGTTGAAATTGCACCGACTGACAGCGGCGGCAGTGATGTTTTTGATGCGGACAACGGCGCGTATGAGGCGTCAAGCTATATCGAAAAATTGGGACACGATATAACAAATGCCGATATTCCGCCGGAGGTTGACGCAATGTGGCGTGGATTGACACGCAAAAACGGTGTAGTTGAAGTCGGAAACGATGTTAAAACAGTATATTTCGGTGTGGCATGGAGAATTTTGAAGTCCGACGGCTCGTACCGTTATGTAAGATACTACAAGGGTTCATACAGTTTTGCATCGAATGTTGGGGGAAAGACAAAGCCGTCAAGCGGAAGTATCGACAAGCAAACCGCTAAGGCAACATACACGGCGGTACAACGTGATTTTGACAACAATTATTATGCGTACTTTGATGAAAGCGATTTGCCGTCAAATATCACAAGAGATGAATTTGAAAACAAGTGGTTTACGGATATGAATTACTATCCGCAGACGGTATAAGGAGAAAATTATGCAACATACATTAACATTTGTAAAAGATAAGGTTAAATACGTTTCAAAGCCGTTTGACTTTGAGGCGATGTGCATTATTAATGACGCACATAATGATGAAAATAAGAAAGGTCCGCTCAGCATTTGCAGAGATGCACTTGACTATATGTTTGAGGGTACGGACGCAACTCAGGATATTATCGATTCCGTTGACGTGAACGAACGTGCAAAGATGTGTCTTGCACTTTGGGGGTTTTACGTTGACGCTCTTTCTTCAAAAAACGAGTAACGTCAGGCGGCAGCGGGGTGTTTAGGGACATCTATACGATGTTCCTAACGTACCACCACATACTGCCTGACGAAGTTGGCAGACAAAATCCGTGGGTACTGTTTAAAATGCTTGACGGATTGAATGAAGATACAGAGGATTACGATAACGAACATTTGAGAATGTTTTACGGAGAGGAGGTATAGTTATGGCAGAGGCGGCTAATTTATCGGTCAGTATAACGGGTGACGCGTCTGGACTTATAAATGCTTTGGCAACGGCACAAAATGCACTTGCTACACTTAATTCATCGACAGGTAAAATAATGAGTGAATTTGACGGCAAAAACGCAAAAATCAATATTACCGCAGTTGACAATACCGCAAGCGGTGTGAGTTCGGCAAGAGCAAGTGTAAACAGTTTGAAGGACAGAACAGTCAATGTTACTGTTAAGTACAATGTGCAGGGAATGCCGAAACTGGCAGACGGAACACAATATGCAAAAAGCGGTTTGGCGGTTGTAAATGATGAAAGGGGCGTAAGTGATCCACGTGAGCTTATCGAGCATAACGGGCGACTTATGATGTTTAGCGGGCGTGATGTGGTTGTTCCGCTGTCGCAAGGCGACAAGGTTTATACGGCTGACGAAACAAAGGCGATAATGAACGGTATGGGTATTCCGCATTATGCGTACGGCAAAAACAATGAAATGTTTGAAATTAAAAAGGCTGATTTAAACCATTACAAAAAAACAAACGATGTATCTCCGACAGAGGAATTAAGGCTTTGGAATGAATTGATGGAGCAATTCAGTTATGACAGCGAGGTTGTGAAAGAAATTCAAGAGGAGATTTTCGCGTCGCAGAAGAAAATTTGGAAAGAAGAAAAAAAGGCTAGCGAAACCGCACTTTCAGACTACAAAAAACATTCCGACGCATGGATTAAATATCAGGTGCAAGTGAATGATATGGGTGTTGACGAGCAGATTGAATCGTACAAAAGACAGCTTTATACCTATAATGCGATGGTGTCGGAAATGGTTACGTCAACCGCATATTCGGCAGAGGAAATTAAAGAAATTTGGGAGGATTTCTATGAGTACAAAGCCGATGTCGATTTGAAAATCGGCAAGCTTGAGAATGAAAAGAATTATGCCGTTTATGAAAAGTGGAAAAGTGACGCGAAGAATTGGAAAAATATCCGCGATACATATGATGATTGGGACGAAACAGGCGACAGTCATATTCAGTTTTACGAGCGCAGTATCGAACGTATTCAGGAAATGTATGACGGCGGTTTTGTAGGTTGGCAGGAATACAGTGACGATACTATGTATGCGGTTTTGAATTTGTATAATGCAAAAATCGAGGCAACGGACACACTTCTTGATAAGCAAAAGGAATACATAAACAATCTGAAAGAACAGTTTTCAAGTGAAGAAAAGGCACTTGGCACGAAGTGGGAGATTGAGGACAGGAACGAGTCGAAGTCAGAAATATCACACAAATTGAGCATATACAAAAATGCGGTTACTCAAAAAGGTATGGATACATATAAATCTTTGCAGGAGCAAATGAAAAAGATAAAACGTGAAGAGGAAATGTACAAATTACAAAAAATGCATACCGCAACGCTGACAAATCTTGAAAACAGTTATGACACCGTTGAGGCAAATAAGAAATATCTTCTTGCGACTATAGAAAAAAACGGAATGAATATAGAAAAAATCGTGAAAAGCGTGAATTTTGACGTAAAGAATATGCAAAGTGTGATTACATCGTTGTTCAATCAGACTATAAGTGCAATAAAGTCGATTAAGGTATCGTCAAATTCTTATTCTGACAACAGAAATATTAGCATAAGAGGAGACAGCCGTGATATTTTGAACGCACTTCAAAACAGAGTCGGACTGGCTGTATCATACGGTAATTACAATTAAAGGGGGATTATATGAGGAATGGTTTTATATTTAAAGACCGTCATTCTTCCGATTTCGGTGTGACGGTGAGGACTAAATCAAGACCGATATTGCCGAGCGTAAAAGAGAATATTGTCGATTTGCCGTACCGTGACGGCGGATATGATTTTTCAAAAGCTAATCCTTTCGGACGTGAGTTTTATAATGACAGGATATTCACGGTTACGTTTAACATATATGCCGATAATCTTTCGGAAATGCAGAGAAAGCTCTCTTTGCTTTCTCTGTGGCTTTGCGGTGAGGGTGAGCTGATTTTTGATGATATGCCATTTTCAAAATGGCGGGGGAAAGTGTCGGACGAGGTTATATATATGCCGGAACACAGTGGTCGTAAGGCGGTTATGGAGGTGTCGTTTAGGGCAGAACCGTTTTGTAAATGTATTTTTGATACGGAAGGCCCGGCTTTGGGAATGCCTTTTATGTTAGGTGCAAATATACCTATTGATATTTCGTGTTTGTTTAAATTTAATATTTCCGGCAGCGGTGATATAAGTGTATACAATTTCGGTGACAGACCTGTAAGACCGATTGTAAAGCTTGGAGCGAGTGCAAGAAATGTAACGCTGTCTATGAACGGCAAATCGCTTGCGTTTATGTCAAACGGTCAGACAACGATTGATTTTGAAAAACAAAATGTCAAAAATACAAGCGGAAATATATTGGTGTCGGGTGAGTTTTTTGAATTTCCGTCGGGAAGAAACAAACTTCATATCGTAAATTCAAACAGTCAAAATATGACGGCCGAAATTTCATATACGCCGTATTTTATGTACGGTGAACATTTTGACGACTTGGAATGGGGTGACGGAAATGCTTAGAATATTACCGTATAACAGTGTTACGTTTGACAAGGGTATTGTAATCGGTGACGCGTATGATGTGCGTGTTACGTATGAAATAAACGGTGAACGCAGGCTTGATTTTTCGCACCCGATAAATGAAAAGTCGGAAATTATAAGTGAAAATAAAATCGTTGTATGCGAGGGGCAGGCATACAGAATTATAAAGGTAACAAAAACAATCGGTGAAAAGAATTTTATTACGACGGAATGCAGTCACGTCTATAATGCGGACGCGTCGAACATACATATTCAAAATATTCCCGATTTAATCGGAAAAACTCCGTCTTATGTTTTGGGGCAGATATTTAAAAATACGAAGTTTTCGATTATGACGGACAGTGAATTGACAAAAGTCGGATTGAAACGAGTTGATTACAGCGGTTTTAAGGTTGATTTCTTTTCTATGGATAAGACCAATCCGTATGAGGCGGTTAAGGCTCTTATCGAAAACTGCGGTAAGGGCGAGATTTATGCCGACAATTACAAGATTGCCCTTGTGGAGCGTATAGGCGGTGAAAGTTGTTTAAGGCTTGACCTTTCAAAGAATATGAAAGATATTTCGATAGAAAGGGATATAACCGATATGGTGACGAAGTTGTACCCTTACGGAAAAGATGACGCACATATCGGAAGTGTGAACAGCGGAAAGCAGTATATTATAAGTGAAAACGCGGATATTTACGGTGTTCGTGAGGGGTATCGTGATTATACCGATTATATTGAACCGAGTAAAATATTAAGACGCGCACGGTGGGAGTTTGACAGTGAAAATGAGGAAAGAATTGACGTGCCTTGTGTTAATATAACAGGCGGATATGCCGATATTTCAAAGCTGGCGGATTATGCGGACGAGAAAATTAATATCGGTGATACGGTGACTGTAATCGACTGCGGAAACGAGATTAGAGAACGCGTCATAAGGCTTGAATATTATCCTTATCAAAGTGACGATACCGTTATATCTGTCGGCAGGGTAAAAAAGGATTTGTTTTTCTATCTTGAACAAATAGGAACTCTTGCAAAACGTTACAAAAAAGTATCGACAACAGGCGGTAAAGTCAAGGCAAAATCGGTAAGCGGTGTTATTTCACAGTCCGGAATGAAAATAAACGGTGAAAACGGTACGGTTTCGCTGTTATCTGATATTATTGAGGTGTCAACGGACGGTGACGTAAAAACGCAGATTGGAAATGTGAACGGTCAGTTTGTGTTTAATATTACGGACAACAACGGCAATTCGGCTGTGAATATTACAGACAAGGGCAATATGAATTTTAAGGGTGATTTTGAAACGGAAAAATTGAGTGTGGGGGATAATGTTATTACACAGGACAGTAACGGTATGTTGTGTATTAACGGTAAAAGGATATTGGTGGAAGGAGAATAAGAATGAAATTAGATTTTAATTTTGACGGAAAAACTTTGCTGAAAAAATGGTGGCAACAGGTGAAATCGAATTTTCAGACGGTGCAGGATGAATATAATACGTTAGAGGATAATTTGAGTGAAGAAATAAATCAACGTGTGAATTTAGGTAATGATTTGACTGATAAAATAACAAAGGAAACGTCGGACAGAAAGACGGTAGACAGTTCGATTGAGGGCAAAATTTCAACCGAAACATCGGACAGAAAGAGAGCGGACAATTCGCTTGAAATCAAGATTTCAGACGAGGTAAATTCGCGTCAAGAGGCGGATGATGAATTGAGCGGTCGTATCGAATATGAAAAAATGGAGCGACAGGCAGATAATGAAGAAAACAAGTCAAGATTTTTTGAAAAAGCAGACAAAACCGAGTTGTACGGAAGAGAAAAGAATATTACGCATAAGATAACGCACAGTCTGAAAAAGGCTGATTTTATTATAAACATAAATTCAGGAAACGGAAACGGTACAGTAACGATAAACAGCTTACCTGTGCAGACTAAAATTTTTAGGGACGGACGTGCATATATACAAACAGCACCGATTTCTGCCTCGTTTTCGGCGGAAAAAGGTGAAGAGGGAGAAAAGTGGATTAATTTGTTATATGACTGCGATAACGGCACATTGGGCTTGGAAGTTACGGAACAGCCTGAATCGGGTAATGTTGCAAAGATGAATGTAACATATATGAAAGCGGAAGTTGCCGAAATATATGCGGGTATAATCAGATTTGAAGGATTGAACACGCTTGACGCTCTCAAAACGAATAACAGAGATTCGTTTGTTGGGGCAATAAATGAACTTGTAAGCGGAAAAGTCGGCGTGAATGATATTGTAAATGGTAAAGATGCAAGTTATCGTGTGACGGATTTGTTGAAGTGGGTGGCGGAGTTAAAAAAGCAAGCTGAAAATAAATAAAACGGAGGAGTAATTTATGGATAAGATTTTTAATTGGACAAGTACGGTTATAGGAATTGTGGGCGGTTTCTTTGTCGCGATTTTCGGTCAGTGGGACAGTATTTTGTGGGCACTGTTGGTGATAATGGTGCTTGACTGTTTGACAGGTGTTATTAAAGCAATTTATACAAAAACAATGTCAAGTGAGATTGGGTTTAAAGGATTACTCAAAAAGATTACTATATTAATTATAGTAGCACTTTCAAATGTTCTCCAACAGATTACGGGTGATAATGTTGCAATTCGGGAAATAGTTATTATGTTTTACGTAGCGAATGAGGGTATAAGTGTGTTGGAAAATGTGGCGGTAATTTACCCGCGAATGCCGAAAGCAATAAAGGATATATTGCTCCAAATTCGTGACAGTAACAGTGCGGACAGTGAGTGAATATAATATATGGGGAGTGAGATATATGATAGTAGGAATAAATTGCGGACACACTGTCAGCGGTACAGTCGGCAGCGGTGCGGTCGGATTCCTTAACGAAAGCAACGAAACGCGCCGAGTCAGTTATAAAGTAATGGAGTATCTCAGGGCAAAAGGTGTTACGGTGGTTGATTGCACTGATGATTATTCTTCTACGGTAAGCGAAAATTTGAAAAAGATTGTTGATAAAGCAAATGCACAGCCGCTTGATTTGTTCGTTTCGATACACTTTAACAGCGGCGGCGGCAGAGGAACTGAGGTTTATACCTATAACGGAGAAGTTTTTAAACAAGCGGAGCTGGTATGTGAAAATATGGCGGAGCTTGGGTTTATAAACAGAGGTATAAAAAACGGTTCAAATTTGTATGTCATTCGCAGAAGTAATGCGAGGTCGATGCTTATAGAAGTGTGCTTTGTTGACACCGAATCGGACGCGGATTTATATAATGAAGTCGGCGCAGACAGAATTGCCGAGGCAATAAGTGACGCGATAGTCGGCGAAAAAATGGAGGAGGAACTTACAATGTCGCAATATGAAGAATTAAAACAAATGATTTCGGAACAAACTGCAAGAGTTGATGTTTTGCAGAATGAGGTTTACAAAATCGAAAATCCTATGATTTATAATTATATCGATGATAATATGCCCGACTGGGCAAAAGAGGCTGTTCGGTGGTGCGTGGATAACGGTATAATTGTCGGCACCGGCAGCGGATTGGGGCTTGATGATACAAAACTTTGGACCTGCGTAGTGATGTATCGTTTGTCAAAAACATTGAACTAATAAATACAGCTGCCGATAAATTTGTCGGCAGCTAAAAAAATGAACAAATCTTTATAAAAATCACTAAAATATCTTGACATATCTATGTAAAATAAGGTATAATAGATATTGTTGTACAAACAGTGTATAACTGAGTCCATCAAGTCCGTTTTTAGAATTGACTTGCCGGAGGGAGGGGAAACAATGTCTGAAGTAAGAGTAAAAGATAATGAATCATTAGATAGCGCACTTCGCAGATTCAAGCGTCAATGTGCTAAGTCAGGTGTCATGTCTGAAATCAGAAAGCGTGAGCACTATGAAAAGCCAAGCGTAAAGCGTAAAAAGAAATCAGAAGCTGCAAGAAAAAGAAAGTTCTAATTTTTAATTAGCAACATAAGGAGATGACGATAATGTCTTTAAAGGAAAAATTAGCAGAAGATCTAAAATCGTCAATGAAAAACAAAGACACTGTACGCAAAAATACAGTACAACTTGTCCGTACTGCAATATTGCAGGTTGAAAAGGACAACAAAGTAACTCTTGATGACGAGGATATTTTGGAGGTAATTGCAAAGCAATTAAAGCAACGCAAGGACTCTCTTCCTGAATATGAAAAGAGTGGCAGAGAGGATTTAATCTCTCAGTTAAAACAGGAAATGGAATGCTTGATGGAATATCTTCCTAAACAGCTTACAGAGGACGAGCTACGTCCGATTGTAGAAGAAGGCGTTAAAGCAGTAGGCGCAACCTCCATGAAAGATATGGGTAAGGTTATGGAATACGTTATGCCGAAAGTTAAGGGAAGAGCAGACGGAAAAGCAGTCAGCACGATTGCTAAAAGTTTGTTTAACTAAAAATATTACAGAGAGAGCTTCGGCTCTCTCTTATATTTCATTTTTGCTGGTGTAGCTCAGTTGGCAGAGCAACTGATTCGTAATCAGTAGGTCGGGGGTTCGACTCCCCCCATTAGCTCCAATCGGAACAGGTTATGCTTGTTTCGATTTTTTTGTGCAAACAAATCAAAAAGCACGTCTGATACAGTCGTGCTTTTTGTCTTTAAAGATTTTCTTTAAAATAATTTTCAAGAACATTTGCGGCTTCAGTTTCGTCGTTACCTTCAACTTTGACAGTAACGAAATCACCTTTGCTGATGCCAAGACAAGTTATTGTAAAAAGTCTTTTTAAGTTTTCAATTCTCTGGTTATATTCAATGCTAATGTTCGACGTAAAATTTTGTGCTTTTTGTACGAGTTTGCCGGCACATCTGGCGTGAAGTCCGTGTTCACCTTGAATTGTATAAGAAAATTGTTTCATGGTAAAAACCTCCTATCCTTCGGAAATATCAATATGATTATTTCCAGATACGTTATTTCTATACCCGGCGGTATAAAAATAAATGCACAACTTTGTACATTGGCTACATTATATCACAGTCGATTGATTTGTCAACAAAATGAATAATAATACCATTAAATAGATAAAAAATCCGATTAATACGAAATATTTTTTATGAAAAGTGAAAGAAAAAATAACCATTAAATGTATTAATGGTTATATGATTACAGGATACAATATAACAAAACATCAATAATTTGTATATTTTGAGGATATATCCTTAATATATGTTAAATATTTTTCGACTTCAGACTGCGGAGAAAGGATTTTTACACCTGTTCCGAGCCCTGCAAGCCAACCGTAAAACTGTGAACTGATGTTTACATTTAATTTGGCAACGAACGTATTTTCGGTATTTGAGTTTAAAATAATATCCTTGCCGAACCTATCCATAACAACACCGATAAGGTTATTGTCAAATTCAATTTCGAGTGTATTTTCGTCACCTGCAAACATACCGAATGTTCTTTTTGAATAGTTTCCTATATCGAATTTGCTGAATTGGTCACCGCCGTCACGTTTTTCGGAGGTTATTGTTATGTTAAGCATTTTGTCTACGCGGTAATGGCGTATTTCTTTGCTATCATCATCAAAACCAATCAGATAGTAATTTTCATCGTCCCATATCAAAATATACGGACTTACGGTGTAATTTGCACCGTCCTTTTTCGGTTCAAGCTTTTTGGCAAGCGTCCATGAACAATATTTGAAAGTGATTTTAACATCTGAAGATATTGCGGAATGAAGTTTATCTATATTATAGTAGATACTCTCATTCATCGTCTTAATTCTGTTTGAAACAACGACTTGTCTTTGAAGAGTTTGAGCCTCATGACGGCTGGCGAGCTGTTCGATTTTGTGAATTAACTGATTTGATTTCTTTTCTGTAATGAATTTTGAAGATTGAACTGCGTCAACCAATAACTTCAATTCTGCAATTTCAAAATCTCTTGACGCGAGATAATATCCTTTCGGCTCACTTCTTCTGCTCAAAATATCGCAACCGAATAATTTAAGCCGTTCAATGTCATCATAAATGCTCTTGCGTTCGGCACTTATACCTTGCTTGGCAAGTGCCGAAATAATATCATTTGCGGACATTGCGTGATTTTCGTCTGTATTTTCCTTTAACATCTGCATTATGTACAGTAATTTCAGCTTTTGATTAAATGATTTCCCCATTGCAATCCCCCCAAGTGTAATATAGATTAATGATACCACAAGTTAATGAGTCTGTCGACAAAATGTCGACAGCTCCAAAAATCACATCTTGCGATGTAATTTTTGAGTGTTTTTAGAGAAAAAATCATAAAGTTCCTCCAAAGTCGAAACTTTAGATTTTAAGCCATTTCTGCCGCACAGGTCGTCAGAAATGATTATAAATTGAGGTTGCACCTCAAACACCCAAGAACAAAGTAGACAAAACCATAACGGTTTTGTCTACAATCTGAAATGTCTTTCTCTTTGAGAAAGGCATTTTGGTTTATAGTCCAAGTTGTTTTTTGCAATCTTCAAGAACTTTTTCGATAGTCTTTTCGGCTGTTTCAAAGCTTTCTGCGAATGTGCCGAGATACAACTTGATTTTCGGTTCTGTTCCCGACGGTCTTACAATAAAGTAAGTCTTTTCGTCTGAAAGGTTGTACTTCAATACATTTGACTTCGGCAAACCTTTAAGAGGTGAAACATTGCCCTTTGTATCTTTAATTGTTTGTGACTGATAGTCGGTGTAAAGTACAACGTCCATACCTGCAACTTTTGTCGGCGGTGTTTGACGTAGGTCTGTAAGTAACTGTGACATCTTTTCCATACCGTCTTTACCTGGCATTACAAATGAAACTGTCTTTTCTGAATAATATCCGTACTTCTTGTATATATCCATAAGTGCTTCGTAAAGTGACTTACCCTTTGTTTTGTAGTAAGCAGCCATTTCTGCGATAAGCATTGTCGCAACAACGCCGTCTTTGTCGCGTGCGTGAGTACCTACAAGATAACCGTAGCTTTCTTCAAAGCCGATAAGATATGTATGGTCGCCTGTCTTTGCGAACTCTGTCATTTTTTCGCCTATGTACTTAAAACCTGTAAGCACGTTCATAATTTCGATACCGTATGAATGAGCGATTGCGGCGGCAAGCTCTGTTGTAACGATTGTCTTGATAACAACGCCGTTTTCAGGCAGAGTGCCTTTGGCTTTCTTTGATGAAAGTATGTATTCAACAAGCAAAGCACCTGTTTGGTTGCCTGTAAGTGTTCTGTATATGCCGTCGGCGTCACGAACAACTATACCGACTCTGTCACAGTCGGGGTCTGTACCGATGATAACGTCAACGTCATTTTCCTTTGCCATTTTTATAGCGATTTCAAAACCTTCCTTGTCCTCCGGATTAGGTGACTTAACAGTCGGGAAATTACCGTCCTCAGTATCCTGTTCCTTAACGACAAGCACATTTTTAAAGCCCATACGGTTAAGTATCGCTTTGATAGGTCTTGAGCCTGTACCGTGGAAAGGTGTGTAGATAAGCTTGAATGTATCTGCAACTTCTGCTACTGCCTCGGGGTTTTGCTGCTGTGTTTGAACAACATCAAGAAATTTTTCGTCAAGGTCGCTGCTTACAATTTCAAGCAATCCTTTTTCTTTTGCCTCGTCAAGCGAAATAAACTTAACATCGTCAAATATATCGTAGCTGTCGATTGCAGTAACAACAACATCAGCCGCGTCCGGAGGAAGTTGTCCGCCGTCAGGGCCGTATACCTTGTAACCGTTGTATTCTTTAGGGTTGTGGCTGGCGGTAATCATAACGCCGGCACTGCAGCCAAGTTCGCGAATACCGAATGAAACTTCCGGAACTGAATGAACGATAGGGAAAAGATAAGTCTTTACACCTGCACAAGTAAGAACCTTAGCTGTTTCTTCAGCAAATGTGCGTGAAAAATTACGTGTATCGTAACCGATAAGAACACCTGCTTTTGCGGCGTCCTCACCATTTGAAAGAACATATTTCGCAACACCTTGACTTGCACGTCTTACGTTATATATATTGATTCTGTTCGTACCCGCTCCGATAATGCCTCTCATACCGGCTGTACCGAATTCAAGTTCACGATAAAATCTTTCTTCTATTTCTTTTTCGTTGTTTTCAATAGATTTAAGCTCTGCTTTTGTGTCATCATCAACCACGTCGCTTGTAAGCCAACGGTTGTAGGTTTCCTTGTATCCCATTGATAACTCCTCCTTAAAAATAATCTCATATTAATATTATATAATACTTTCTCAAAATTTTCAATTATGAATATGTAAAAATTAAAGAAAAGTTATCGTATAAATTGACAAAAAAAACGCAAAACTTGACGAAAAGTGTATTTTGTTATAGAATAGCAGTAATATGTATTAATAAGGAGGACACTTTTATGGCAGTAAAGGTGCATGAAACAGGTTACGGCAAATGGAAAGTGCCTGTGATAATCATAGCTGTTATAGTTGTTTTGGGTCTTGCGGGAACGGGCATACTATTAAGCGACAGCCTTGGTGTTTCAATAGAAGAAGGAAGTAAGAGAATAGAGGTTGCAGAAGGTGACGGTACGTCATCTGTTGCAAAACTGTTAAAGGACGACGGTATAATAAAGTATCCGCTTTTGTTTAAGGTGCAGTCAAAGCTCGGCGGATATGACGGTAATTTTCAGCCTGGTGCGGCAACGATTGAGAATGGAATGAGTTACAGTGACATACTTAATCTTATAATAACGCCGAGCCGTGAGGCTGCGAAAATTACAATACCAGAGGGCTATGAAATCAAGCAGATTGCACAGAAACTTGATGAAGCAGGTATTGTAAGCTGGCAGGACTTTTATGCGGCTTTAAATCCCGACGATTATGATTATGCGTTCTTGAAAAACTTGCCTGAACGTGACGGACGTATGGAGGGATATTTGTTCCCTGCAACGTATGAAATTCCGAACGGAATGTCGGCACACGATATTATCGACCTAATGCTTGCGGCATTTGACAATCAGTTTAAACCGGAGTATTATGAACGTGCGACAGAGCTTGGATTGACGGTTGATGAAGTTATAACTATGGCGTCAATCGTTGAACGTGAAACGGACAGCGGAACGGAAAGAGCAAAAGTTGCGGGAGTATTTTATAATAGAAGAAACTCGGGTATGAAGTTCCAGTCGTGTGCGACGGTACAGTATATTTTAGGTGAAAGAAAGCCTGTACTTTCTATTGCCGACACGCAGATAGATTCGCCGTATAACACATATATGTATGCGGGATTCCCAATAGGCCCTATATGCAATCCGGGAACGGAATGTATAGAGGCGGCACTTTATCCGGAGGCAACCGATGCGTATTACTTTGTACTTGGCAAGGATGGCTCACATATCTTCTCGAAGACATATGAAGAACACCTTGCGGCAATGCAGAGTACCGAACAAAATATTTCGGTCGATGACAGTGCGATTGAAAATCAAGACAGTTTAAAACAATAAAGAGGTTTGATAAATGATAGAATATGATAAAGACGCGATTGTTCCGCCGTATATAACGGAATATTTGCGTGCGAAAACAGTGCATAATGATGAATTTATGCACTCGCTTGAAAAATATGCGGAAGAAAACAGTGTTCCGATAGTAGAGCCTGAAACGGCAAGGTTTTTGTCGGTGATGTGCAGAACGGTTAAACCGAAAAAAATACTTGAAGTAGGTTGTGCGATTGGGTATTCTTCTATATTAATGGCACAGGCTACAGATGATGACTGCGAAATAGCAACACTTGAATGTAACGAAGATATGGTGCGTATTGCAAGGGAGAATATTAAAACTTCGGGATATGCGGAAAAAATATCGGTTATTGAGGCAGATGCAAAGGATTATCTTTCGTATATTGACGATGATGAAGTTTTTGATATGATATTCCTTGACGGTCCGAAAGCACATTATATTTATATGCTTGACGAGTGCGTGCGATTGCTGAAAAAAGGCGGTGTGCTTATTTCCGACAATGTGCTTTACAAGGGAATGACAGCGGACGATAACCACGTTGTGAGAAGAAAAATCACGATTGTAAAACGTCTTAGAAAATATATTGATATGCTTATGGAGCATAAGGAGCTTGAAACATCGCTTTTACCGCTTGGTGACGGTGTTACAATATCGGTAAAGAAATAATAAAGGGTAGGAATATATTATGAAGAAACCAGAACTTTTAGCTCCCGGCGGCAGCTTGGAGAAATTGAAAACAGCGATAGATTACGGTGCGGACGCGGTGTATATCGGCGGTGAAATGTTTTCACTACGTGTTGCGGCGGAAAATTTTTCAAAGGAAGATATGCAGGAGGGTATAAAGTACGCTCACGACAGAGGCAAAAAAGTGTACCTTACCGCGAATATTCTTCCGCATAATGATGATATTGAAGAATTTGAGGAGTTTGTCAAAGATATAAAGAATTACGGCTTTGACGCAGTGCTTGTAGCAGATTTGGGGTTGTTTGATATGATGCAGGAACTTGCACCGGAAATACCTATTCATGTAAGTACACAGGCGAATAACATTAATTATCGCTCGGCAATAAAGTGGTACAAGATGGGTGCAACACGTGTCGTGCTTGCAAGAGAAATGTCGTTTAAAGAAATTGCGGAATTTCAAAAGAAAATTCCTGAAGATTTGGAGCTTGAAGCATTTATACACGGCGCTATGTGTATATCGTATTCGGGCAGATGTCTTTTGTCAAACTATATGACAGGACGTGACTCAAACATGGGTGCTTGCGCACATCCGTGCAGATGGAATTACAAACTTGTCGAGGAAACAAGACCGGGTGAATATATGGACGTGTTTGAAAACGAAAGAGGTACGTTTATATTTAATTCAAAGGACTTGTGTACAATCCGTCATATACCTGAGCTTGTGCAAAGCGGTATTGCGAGCCTTAAAATCGAGGGCAGAGTAAAAACTTCTTATTATGTTGCAACGGTTGTCGGGGCGTACAGACGTGAGATTGACAGATATTGTGCCGATCCCGAAAATTATGTGTTTAATGAAGCGGAATACGAAGAACTTTGCAAGGTCAGTCACAGACCGTATACAACAGGTTTTTATTTCGGCAAGCCGGATGAAAATTCACAGGTTTACACATCAAGTTCGTATATCAGAGATTACGACCTTATCGGTATAGTCAAGTCGTATGACGCGGAAAACGGCATTGCAACGATTACACAGAGAAACCGTTTCTTTAAGGGTGACGAAATAGAGATAATTCAGCCTATGAAACCGTTTTTTGTACAGACGGTTGACAGTATGTGCGACGAAAACGGTAATGAAATCGAAGTTGCAAATCACGCGGAGCAGATAGTTAAGTTTAAAACGGCACAGCCTGTTTGCGAGGGTGCAATGCTTAGAAAGAAAAAGTAAAAAAACAGAGCAGATTTAATAAAAAAACTACTTTTTTTATTAATCTGCTTTTCTTTTTTGAGAGAATATGATAATATAATTTATAACGGCAAATTTGAGAGAGGAAATTTATAAAAAAGGAGAAGGTTTTATGAAAAACAATCTAAAAAAAATGCTTTGTGCGGCATTGTCAACGGCAATGATTGCGGGAAGTATCGTATTGCCTATGACGGCAAGTGCAGACGATACCACAGGCGGAAACTATGCAGTAACGCTTGACGGTAATACTGCAACAATTCATTCATCGAGTAATGCATATGCGATTATTGCATCTTACGATTCTGATAATGGTACATTGCAAAAACTTGATTATCAGCAGGTGTCTGACGGAAGTAAAATAAACGTACCTTCAGGTGCAAGAATAATGCTTTGGGACAGTTTGCAAAATATGCGTCCGTTGCTTATCGAGCCTGTAAATGTTCCGAGAAAAATGTGGAAGTTTGACTTTGGCGACAGCGATAATGTGGCTACAGGATATTATTCGGTAACAAAAGATACCGCATATTCAACAAACACCACAAAGACATCTGACGGTAAAAAGTTTGGTTTGTTAGGAACTGATGAAAAGGCATATGAAGTAGGAACTCATATCGATGGTATAGATACTCAAGAAGGACAGGTTGTTGTTGTAAATTCGGGTAAAAAGAATACGGTTACATCTGCAACAGACGATTTCTTGGGTGCTGTTGGCGGTGCTCCGATAAAAGGCGAGCCTGCAATAGAAGGTGATTATCCTATTCGTTTCAGTATGGATGCGGAAAATGACCATTATTATAAAGTAAAAGTTTATGTTACGGGATTAAATCAGACAAAAGACGCTGTTGCAACTGTATTTTCTGAAAGACGTCATCCTATTATAACAGAAGAAAAAATTGCAGCAGGAGAAACAAAGGAAGTTGAATTTACTGCAACACTTCAAAACGTATACATAAAAGGACGTGACGGAGTAAAAGACTTTACATATAATGATAATATGCTAAACGTAGTAGCAGTTGGTGACAATGTTGCAATTTCGGCTATAGAAGTGGAAGAAGTTGAAGCGTGCCCGACTGTTTGGATGTACACAGATTCAACTGGCTGTGATTATGCTGCATTACAACCGTTCTTCCCACTACAGAATTATGGTGGAACAGGTACATTCTTGTCGAAATATTTACCAAAAGGAGTTGCAATATCCAATCAAGGTGATGGAGGTATAAACGCATCAGATTCTGTGCATTGGAATGCAGCGAATGCAAACATCGGCAAAGGTGATTTTGTATATGTTCAATACGGACATAACCATAAGGACGACGGACCTTTGGGATATTTAAAAGCAATACCGAAGTATTATGAAAAGGCTCATTCTGTAGGAGCAACAACAATTTATGTAGGACCTATTGACCGTCATAACACAGACCAATTTGATGCAGAAACAAATACATGGAAATCAACACTTAACGGATTTAGCAAAGCTGCAAAATATTATACAGAAGTGCTTATAACAGGCGGAAAAACAGAAGCAGATAACTTTGTTGCTAAGGCAACGTCAGATGGATTAGATGCAGGTTATGCGTATGCAGATACAGTTATTAAAAAGGGTATTACTGCGAACGGAGCAAAGGATGTAGTATTTATTGACTTAAATCAACCTTGGCTTGATTGGATGAAAGCAGCCGGAGCAAAGGTAAAGGAAATACGTGGTTCTGAAGTTTATGAGAAAAATGCAGTTGACTACTATTTCCGTGGAGTACGAGGCGGCGGAATTGACGGTACTCACCCTAATGATGCCGGTGCTGATAATGGTGCATACTTATTTATGCAAGAGGCATTAAAACTTCAAAATAACAAGGCTCAGTCAGTAATTACAGAGGTGGAAGCAAATGCAATAAAACCTCTTGTAACAGGTATGAGAAGCACCGCAACACCTTATGAAGTTTCTGAAACTGTTGTAAAAGCAGGTGCTGCACCTAACAAGGCATATCCGGAGGTATATGTTTCGTTGCTACCTACAAAATATCCTACTACTATCAAAAATGTAGTATTTGCAGAAGATGGAACAATACAGTCTGTTGATGTTTTGAAACATTCAGTATCCGAAAAGGATATGAGTGCATACGGTATTGTAGTTATTACCATTAAAAAATCCGACGGAACAGAAAAGGGTAAAATCTATGCCAATGCACAGGTTGACAACACTGTAAACGGAACACAAACAATTACGGAATTCAGAACTTCAACAGACGGTCTTGTTCTTGCTGAAGGCGATACATACACTGCAGTAGTTTACAGAGCAAAAGATGCGGGTGGAGATGAAGGATTGATAGTTGATACAGATAATCCGGATACATATTCAGCCGTATATGAACCTATGACAATAAAGAGTTCGATTATATCGGAAAACTTTAATTACGAAGGTAAAACTTATAGCGGTGATGAAGATTTGGCAGGAAACGGTAATTGGGCTTTGGCAGGCAGTGCTGTAAATACCGGAAAACTTGGTGCAGAAAGTGCAGATGATGTAATAAACAGACGATATGCAGAATTTGCATCGACAGGTAAGAAAGCTGATAACAGTTCAGGTGGTTCATTCTATGCTTCAAAGAAATTTGATGCGGCAGACGATTCATCGGAAACAGTAATAGGCACAAGCGGAAAATACCTTATAGAAATGGATTTGTCATACGTTTCGGGCGGAGATCTTAATTTCGGCTTGACAGACGGTATAGATAATAGAAATCCGGGTGGAAAACAGTCAATTACACTATTTAATGTGGCAAGTAACGGCTCAATTAAGGCTGGTGGTAAAGAAGTAGGCTCAATAAATAAGGGTAAATGGTCAACTGTAAGATATATTCTTGATATGGATAACGGAACAGGCACTATTCAAATAGACGGTTTCGACCCTGTTACATATGAATTTAGTAATTACAGTACATTTGGTACAGTTTCACCTACACAACTTACTTATTTCTTGCTATCGGCAAGTCAAAAGGCATTTGGTGTTAGAATATCTGATTTGAAGGTGGGAACTCTTGAACAAGAAGCTCTTCCTAAAAAGACAATTACAGTAGAATCAAGCGACAATACAATGGGAAGTGCATATATAGGAGAAGAAGGAACTACTGAAAAAACAGTAGATATGAATGATATGGTGACTTTGACTGTTACTGCAAATGAAGGCTATGAACTTTTGGCTTGGCGTAAGGACGGCAGTAATGAAAACTTTGCATTCACAAGTGAACTTACTGTAAGAGCGCATGACAGTGCGAAGTTTACTGCGGTATTTACAGAATCTGTACCGGATAAATATGATTACTTGTATCATGAAACATTCAAAACATTAACAACATCAACATTGCAAGCTAATGGATGGATTAGTGCGAATCAACAAGATGCAATGTCGATTGCCTATGATGAAAGTTCAGGTCTTGGCAATTATTTGAAATTTGGAGCAAATACCAGTTCAAGAGCCGGAGAAAAATCATTCGGAGAAACATATACATCTGATAATGGACTTGTATATGCAATGAATATTAAGTTTACAACCGCAAATACTGACCCAAATGAATTTGCTGTTCATTCGGGAAATATAACTTATAATGGTGGAAATAAAAATTATGGTTGTACAGGCGGATATGTTTTGTATTTAAATCAAGCAAAGGACGGTACAACCACAATAAACGGACAAATGACAACAATTCCAAAAAATGAATGGATATCGGTAGTTGCAGTTTGCGATTTTACAACACACAAAGTAAATGTAGTGGCAAAATCGCTTGACTCAAGTAAGACTTATTTTGACGATGAAGTTGATATGGCTGATACAGATGCAACGGGAATGTCGGGATTATATTTTAAGTATGGTAAAAAGGCATATGGTTCTATATCGTTTGATAATATAGAAATATTCAGTGCAGACCAATACACAGAATAAAATTTAGCTCGCAAATGGAGTATCAAATAACCCACTAAAAAGACCGCGAAAGCGGTCTTTTTTTTGGTAAAAATAATCTACAAAAATAAAAAATGTACAACTTGAATTTTGCATTTTGAATAAAAAATGATGTGCTTTTTTGTGCAATATTTTTGTTCAAAGTTTCTTAATAATATTGCACATACAAAAAAAATATGATACAATATATACCATATAGATGGGTTAGGATTGTGCAGATTTACTCAAATCGACATCCTGTACCTGTTAAATTAAACAAGACTTGGAAACAAGTTAAGGAAAGAAAGGGAGAGAAGAAATGAAAAGTAAAAAACTAATTTCATTACTTTGCGCCGCTGCTATGTCAGCATCTGCTTTCGCAGGCTTGACAGTAACAGCAAGCGCGGCAGACGATTTGTTTACATTGACTGACTTTACTGCAGCCGATATTGGCTCGGTAGGCGGTAGCGATGTGGGAAAGTGGAATTATGCCAATAGTAAACAGATTGTAACAGTAGAAAAAGATGATGATGGAGATACATATCTTCAATCTACAATTACAGCAAAGGAAGGCAGTACATATGATACAACATTTACATTGCCGACAGCTATAACAGAAACAAGTTATGTTCTTGAGTTTGATACAAGCATTCACTGGTCAAACGGTATGGGACGTCCGGGAAGAATGAATCAAATCGCATTCACAGATTCAACGGCAGCTCAAGACCCGAGAGATTATGCAGGTAAGGGAACAGGTGCGGTATATTCATCGGGAATTGCAACGTCATTGAATTCAAGAGATGGAATTGAAGGCTTAATTGTAAATGACATTTCTAAAAGTGCGAGTGACCCAATCGTTGAAGAGGCAATAGATGTGGCTAATGATGAATGGGTAAGAGTTCAGTCTGTTGTAAATGGCGATAAGGCTAATATAACAGTTATGAACGCAGCGGGTACAAAGATTATTGAAAATGCAGAATATGCGGTTGATTCAAACGGCATTAGTGCAATTCACTTGATTCCGGGCAGAGGTGATAATGAATTAGGTCAAGGCGTTGTTTCAATTGATAATGTACATATATACACAGGTGACGCAAGAACATTGACAACAACAGGTTTGAGAGGTGCAGCAACTATTGCTACTCCAATTCCTGCTCCGGAAACAGTTTCGGGTGCGGCAGCAGCACTAAGTGCACCGGACACAGCGGTAGACCCTAAAAATATATCATTTAACAATTCAAAATTGGGCGAAAAATTCATCAGTATTCAAGATGACCCACAAGACCCTGTTACAGTTGCTGATGGTGTTAAGGTTGCCGTAGGTTCAAGAGCTGGCGGTGACGGTTCGACATACGCTTCAGTTGTTGAAACTATCAAAGGCGACAAGGCACTTAAACTTGCAGGAGCTTCATTTGCTACACAGCTTAGAGGACCGATTGTAAGTCTTGACGATAATTTGGATATTTCAAGCTCAACAGATACAACTGCTGTAATGGCATTTTCAGTGTATTTGTCAAAGATTGATACAGTAAAGGGTAAACCGAGATTTTGGTTGTTGGATAATACAACTAATACAGCGGGTGACAGTACAGCAAGAGATGTTTTAGCTGTAATTACATCAGAAGATATCGGAAATGAAACAGATGGATATAAATATAAATCTGGTTCGAGAAATATAGGTATTCAAGTCAGCGATGGCGAATGGCATACTGTTGTTGTAACAGTGTCAAATGATGCTTATAGAATTTTCATAGATGGAAATTATAAAGATGAGAGTAACAAACTTGCTCCTACATTAGTTAACAAAGACGGTGTAGGAACAGGCTCGGGTAATATGACAGCTGTTACACATCTTCCGCTTATTGCGATTGAAAATGCAAGCAACGGTAACTCAGTATTTTCACAGATACTTTTGGATAATATCCTTACATATAAAGTAACAGGTGACCTTAAAGCAGAAAGATTGCCAAGCATTGGTGCAGCTCCGACACCTGCTCCGATACCTGCAAAGGTTACAATGAGCGTTGATGACAATGCAAATACAGTTACATTGACATCAGATAAGGATACAGATGCAGTTCTTGTTCAAGCATCATACAGAACTGATAATACATTGGATTCAGTTAAGAAAGTTGTTAATGTTGCTCTAACAGCAGGTAAGGCTCAAACATTGGATTCAACAAAATTAGCTGCATTCACAAAGGGCGATAAGATTATGGTTTGGGATAGTCTAAAGACTATGACACCACTTGCTGCTGCTTATACAGTAACAACAGGTGAGGATCAAGCAACACCTGAACCGGTAGCAAGTCCATCGGCAAGCCCATCAGCAAGTCCATCGGCAAGCCCATCAGCAAGTCCGTCGGCAAGCCCATCGGCAAGCCCATCGGCAAGCCCATCGGCAAGCCCATCAGCAAGTCCGTCGGCAAGTCCATCGGCAAGCCCATCAGCAAGTCCGTCGGCAAGTCCATCAACAAGCCCTACAAAGGCTCCGATACCGACAGTAACAACAGCTACACTTCATGACGCAAGCAACAAAATAGCTGACGCTGACCTTTATAAAGCAGATTCATACAGTGTAACTGCAACTGCAGAAGAAGGTTCAACAAAGCTTGCTATTGCCATTGAAGACTTGAAAGAACATGCAAATGCTCAAAATACAAATGGTTATTGGGTTGGTGCTGCAATAACAGCTCCTGCCGGTACAACTATTGATAAATACTATTTCAGCAAAACTGCATATACAACAGAATCAACTTTAACTGATACAGATGAAGAAGATAAGCAAACTATAGAATTTTATGTTAATGCAGGTAACGAAAATAAAGTGACTTATGCTGCAGTAAAATTAAGCGATGGTAATACATATGTATATACTATTGATACAACAAATGTAAAGAAGTATGTTGTTAAGAGTGCTGTAACTATGGGTACGGTAACAGGCGGTACTGCTACAGTAACAGGCGCAACAGAATTGAAAAGCGTTGCAGAAGGTACAGAACTTACAGTAGTAGCTAATACACCTGCTTTGGGTTACCTTGCTACTAATCCGACAATTACAGTAACAAAGACAGGCGATGCTGAAACAACAGTAACTGTAACAGACGGTAAGTTCACAATGCCTGCATACCCTGTAACAGTAACAGTTGCATATGCAGCAGACCCAACAATGAAAGTTTTTGATGCAGAAGCATCAACATGGGTAAAAGCTGATGACACAACAGCTCATGGCAGTGATGAATTGCTAAAATTAGGTCAATGGGCAAAGGGTAAAGATGGTACACTTAGCACAAATGAAACAACACTTCTTAGATATGCAGGTCTATCAGATGTAGATAAGGATAGAGTTGTTTCAGCTAATTTGAATTTTGATGTTGCATCAACAAGCTATGATGCAAATCAAAAACGTTGGGTAGATTCTTACTTCTTTATAGGTGCACTTTCAAGCAATGATTGGGATGCGTCAACAGCAGTATATACAGATTATCAAAGTATAAGAAATGATAGTTTAACAGATACAAAGGTATGGACAGGAACAAAGGATGCAACTACAGCCTCTACTGAAGCTCACAGTGCATTTGTAACAGCAAATGTTCCTGTTACATCATTAGTAAAGTCTGCAACAACAGATAAACTTTCTTTAGAATTAGCTGTAGGAACAGCAAGAACACAGGTGGTTAAGAAAGCTCCAAAGTTAGTTCTTACAATAGGTCAAGCGGTAACTTTTAATGTTGCAAGTGGCGAAACAAAAGTTGAAAAAGCAACTGTTGAAATTAAGAATGGCGATACAGTTGTAGCAACAGAAACAACTGATACTGACGGTGTAGCAAAAGTTGCTCTACCATCAGGTGATTACACATATACAGTAACAAGTGCTGATTATGCAATTAAAACAGGTTCTATAAAAGTTGCAGATTCAGCTGTTACAGAAAATGTTGCTGTAGTTGCAAATGAAGCAAAGAAAGTTGAAATTACGTCTCCTGAAAATAACATTGTTGTAGTTGGAAGCCCTATTACATTTACAGCAACAGTTAAAGACCAAGATGGTCGTGTAATGACAGGCAAAACTGTAAATTGGACTGTTGTTGATACACCGGCTAATATTGCAGTAGAAAATGGTGTTGTATCGGTAACAAACGGAGTTGTAGGCGGAAAATACAAAGTACAGGCTACAATCGCTGATACAGAAATATCTGCAACAGCAGACTTTGAAGTTGTTGCAAAGAGCAAAGGTACTTTAAAGGCAATATATACAACAGGTGATGAAACAACAGGTGTAGTTGAAACTGTTGACGTATATACTGAAGATGATAACAAATTTGAAGCAGATGAAGTTACTGTTCCTGAATCATATCTTTCAGAAAGAGTAGTAACAAATTCAGACACAGGACTATATGATGTATATAGTTATGTATCAGGTGGTACTGATAAAATTACTTTGGCAGCAGGAGAAAATAAAGTTGTAATTGTTGTCAAGAAAGACGCATCATATAATGTATATGAAAAGTTTGAAGATGAAAAGCCATTATTCAAAGCAGATTCAAGAATTACAGTAAAAATTGAAGATGATGCTACATTAAATTCAAAAGTTGTTGGATTCACTAATGCACATAATGCGCAAAATGGATATTCATTTGCACACTATACTTTACCTGACACAATAACAAAAGATGTAGTAACATTTGATTTTGATTATTATAATACAAACGGTGGTAGAGCAATATTGAGCATTGGTGATGCAACAACAAGAGGGACTACTGGTGGTAGTACAAAACTTACTTACAATTCAACAGGTACTATATTTAATTTAGGATCGAATAAAACTAATGCATTAGTTCAAGGTGACAGCTCTAAAACCATAGGTGACTATACAAATAAATGGATGCATGTCAATGTAGTTGTTAATCAATCAACAAAGAAAGTAAGCTATACTATCACAAATAAAGCCGATGGTACAGAAATAGCAAAAGCAACAGATGTGGCTTTTGTTGATACAACAACAGAAAACTTAAAAGCAACACAAATTGATATTTTTGGTTATATGAATAATAGCCATTGTGCAATGCTTGATAATATCAAGGTAACAGAGAGTGATGTAGCAACATCTGTAACTGAATAATTTATAAAGTAATAAAAGAACGGTCGTATGACCGTTCTTTTTGCTTGACAAATTTAGTGTTGTGTGATAATATAATAAAAGAAATGGTGAACAAACCATGCTGCAGTTGATATGTTGTAGGAAGAAATACTTTCTACGAAATAGTTACCTATTTGGTCGATAGGTAACTATTTTTTTATTATCACTATACAAAGCAGTAAAACCAAAGTTAAATAAACAATAGCTTCACTCATATGCACACCCCTTTCAAGGTGGTGTCAGCATGGTTTGCAACCATTTCAGAATGTTATTATATCATATAGAAAAGAATTTATCGATAAATGTAAATGCTATGATAATTTCTTATAATAAAAATATGGAATTTTGCGTTTAAATAACAAATATTTCAAAAATATTTCGTATTTTGCGTTTAATGTGTAATCTATATGTAACAAAATTACGAAAATTACTTGCATTTATATACAATATATAGTATAATAGTTTAGATAGCAAAAAAGTAATTTCGGAGGGGTTTTATGTACTGCAAAAATTGTGGCAGACAACTGAAAGAGGGAACACGTTTTTGTGACAGATGTGGTCAATCAGTAAGAAAAAACAACCAGAACAGCCAAACTACAAAACGCAAAGAAATCGAGGAACTGAAGGCTGAACGTCTTAATCGTAAACGTCGTTTACAGGAAAAAGAGGCAAAACAAGCCCGTAATAAAAAACGTAGAAAAAGTAAGGGGAGTGTTATGATTTTCATAATCGTAGCACTGCTTATCGCAATAGTAAGCGTGATTATCGGCTATAATATGATGGCTCCGAACGATAACGGATTAGGCACTGCTCCTACTTCAACAAATTCGCCTGCAAGTGCAACGAATACACCGACAGATACAGCAAACAACGTATCATCAACATCATCGCCGTCAAATTCAGCAAGCAAAAACGGTTATTCAAAAATGACAATAAGCGGTGTGACGTGCGTTTATCCGTCTACTTTTAATTCAAATCCGACAACAGGAAATCAAAAACTTAACTTGACTGATGCGCTTGGCGGTGCAACTATGACTGTTTCGCAAGAGGGAAAGAGCGGTGCTCCGTCTGACCTTATGCGTGACTATGCACGTCAAACGGGCGGCGAAGTTTCATATTCTCGTGCCGGTGACGATTGGTATGCAGTCACTGTAACAACAGATGATACTGTTTACCACAGAAAATGCGTATTGAAAAACGGAATTGCGGTATATTATGATTTCTCATATTCTTCAATGACATCAACAGCTCAAAAATATACTGAATATATTGACTATATGGACAGCAATTTCAAATAATTTAAGAAAGATATTTGATTGCAAAGCATATTGACGCAATCAAAATTAAGCAAATCAATATTTTTAATATTTTAGATTTCGAGCGGACAGCCTTTGTTGGTTGTCCGTTTTTTTGTATTCGTTCGATGTAGCGACTGACTATTGTTTCCGCGTCTGCTATTGCTCTGCTTTCAAGTTTTGGATTATAGTCTTTGAGAATTATTATTGCTTGGCTCACATACGGTGATGAAAAATTATTTAAAATAACTACTTTCTTTGTCAATTCTTTCATTACTAATCTCCAATCATTTCAATTTGTTTTATTTCCATTATTTCCGACTATGAAAAAGTATATACCTGCTTTATTTTTGTAACATTAATCAAAAATAAATGTAATAATATGTAAATATCGTGCATATAAATAGTAATATATGGGAAAAGTCGAGTAATATATTTATTCATATTGCAATATTTGAAATTATTTTGTAATAAAAATGTAATAAAAAGCTTGACAATGTAACAATTTTGTAGTATACTATGGGACAAGTAATGAAAGGGGTTTAACTTTTATGACTACACAAGAGATGACAAAACAAGAAATGATAATGAATTTGCGTGAAAAACGCGAAGAAAAGAAAAAAGCAAAATTGAAAGCAAAACACAGAAGATGTGCGATTGCAATTATTACGCTTGTGGCAATGATGACGGTAATATTCGGTACTGTATACAGCGCATCGGCGAAGGAAATCACAATTACGGAAATAAACGAATTTGCGGGAACAAATGAAACAAAAACTGTAAAGACAAGAAGTGAAAGCGTTGAGGGTGCTCTTGAAGAACATGGCGTGAATGTTTCGGATACCGATAAGATTAACGTTTCAACAGAAAAGCCTGTTGAGGATAATGAAAATATTGTTATCAAGCGTGGTAAGCGTGTTACAATTAAAGTCGGTGAATCGGAAGAAGTTGTAACAGTGACAAAGGCGGACGTTAAGGACGCACTTGTTGAGGCAGGATATATTCCGGGTGAATATGACCAAATTTCAGCCAACGGCGAAACTGTTGCAAGCAGTGACACAATCCAGCTTGTATCGGTGAGCCATACAGACGAAACCGAAACGGAAGTAATTCCTAAAGGTGTTGAATATGTTGATGACGCGACTTTGATTAAGGGACAGGAAAAAGTCGTTGACGAAGGACAAGACGGTGTGAAAACAATCACTTACAAGGTTACATACCAAGACGGTCAAGAGGCAACAAGAGAGGTGATAGACGAACAAGTTACAACTGAAATGCGTAACAAGGTTATTGCAAAAGGTACAATGGAACCTACACCTGCACCTAAGAATACAACCGTTAAGGACACCTTTGCGACAAAGTCGACAGTAAGCGATAACGGCGGTACTGTAAACGGATATAAATATAAGAAGAAAATCACAATGACTGCTACTGCTTATTCAACTTCTCCGTCAGAAAACGGCGGTTATACAGTTTCGGCAATGGGCAATCCGCTTGGATATGGTATAGTTGCAGTTGACCCGAGCGTCGTTCCATTGGGCTCAAAAGTGTATGTAACATCAGCCGACGGCTCATGGTCATACGGCGTTGCAAGTGCCGAAGATACGGGTGGTGCAATTAAGGGTAACAAGATTGATTTATGCTACGGCTCAAATGCTAACGACTTTGGCAGAAGAAGTTGTGTAGTGTATATATTGGATTAATTTACATTAAAAAAGACCGATTTAATATAAAATCGGTCTTTTTGTTTTGTCAATCTTTAGGAATTAGTTGGACTTTTAGGTTATTGTGAATTTGTATAGTGCATCCATCATTTAAGGTTAAGTTTCTGCGTTCAGATATAGAATTACTGTTTTCATCTGCATTGACGTCCATTTCATCAAATACAGACATATCAGAATCAAATCCGTCAACAAGAAAATATCCGTTTCCGCTTATGACTTTAACGTCATATTTGCCAACAGGTATATCATCGGGAACTACATAAGTTCCTGTAATAAGTTCGTATTGAGAATCGGAATTTTTGTCTGAAGATTTAGTATCGGCAGATTTTTCAATCGGTTTTTCGGTTGCCTTTTCTTCGGTAACTCCTAATTGTTCTTTGAGTTGCTCATTTTCTTTTTTTAAAGCCTCGGCTTCAGGATTTAGTCCACAGGCAGTTGTAGATAACAACAAAGCAAAAGATAGAGCTATGATTAAAAATTTTTTCATATGCAAAACCTCCGTTTGATATAAATTTGTAAATACATTGCGTTAATTTTTTGGTACTAATTGAACTTTTAGACTGCTGCTTATAGTAACTTTATCACCGCTCTTTAAAGAGGTGTTTTTACGTTCTTTAATTGCATATGAATTTCCTTCAGGATTTTCGTCCATTGTTTCACCTATATATTGATCGTTTCCGTCAAGTCTAAAACTACCGTGACCGCTTAAGGCTACAACATCATATTTTCCGGCGGGAATGTCACCCGGTACTTCGTAATCACCGGCGGTAAGCTCGTAAGAGGTGTTGGAATTGGCTTGGGTATCTGATGTTTTTTGTTCTTCGGCTTTTTCTTTTGGTTTTTCGGTCGGTTTTTCTGTTGGCTTTTCAGTCGGTTTTTCTTCCGTGTCTGATAACTGTGATTTTAATTGTTCATTTTCTTGCTTTAGTGCCTCAAGTTCGGAATTTGTTCCGCACGCAGTTGTTGATAACAATAAAGCTACCGATAATGCTACTACTAATATTTTTTTCATGATATAAACACTCCTTTTTGATTAAAAACTAAATGCTTTGAACATACTTGAAACAGACGCCAATACTACAAAGTACCACACTATACTTAAAACTATACCAGTACAAAAACCGATTAAAGCCCATTTGCCGTATTCTTTAGCTGATATAGGAGTGTCTTTGCTTTGAACAACAAATAAAATCAATCCGGCAAGAGGGATAAAGAATGACAGTACCTTAAGTCCTGCTGACGGTGTATCGTCTATTACTTTGGCTCTGTGTTGTGTTGCACCGCAGTTTGGGCATATATCAGCCTTTTCACTAATCATCGTGCCGCACTCTCTGCAAAATGATTTGTGGAGCGGTTCAAATTGTTGCTGATTTTCATACGTTACATTTGTGTTTTCTGTTTGATTTTCCATTGTAATTTCCTCCTACTACATATAATATTCTTTTTACAATGCTTAAATTATATATTTAAACTGTATTCTTATATGTATTCAATATAAGAATATAGGATTATTTTAGCATAGAATATATAATTGTGTCAAGAGGAGGAATCGCTTTGAAAAAATTTGAACCTAAAAAACCTGAAAAAGAAGTTATTTCACTTAGATTGGATAGTAGAATGTTAGAAGAAATCAACAGTTGGGCTATTGAAATTGATATAAGCCGAAATGAATTTATAAATCAATGTATAGATTTTGCGTTGAAAAACATAGATACTGATTTGGTTGAAAGTGTGGAAAGAAAACATAATACAAACGGCAGAGGCGGACGCAGTCAGATTATCCCTAAGTTAAGAACAGGATTTGAAGAAGATGAAGAAAACCAAAAAAAAGATGAGGGCTGACGTCCTCATCTTTTCTTGGGTTTTGTATTTAATTTAGTATTCTGTTTTATATAGTATATGCTTCTCTAAGCATTTGAATTTCTTTTTTATAACCGTCAAGTTCATTCGGAGTTTCAAGCAAAATCGGAATACCCTGTAATTTTGGGTGATTGATAATCTTAACCATAGTATCAAAACCGATACTGCCTTCACCGATTTTTTCGTGTCTGTCCTTATGGCTTGCAAAAGGATTTTTACTGTCGTTCATATGAATGGCTTTTAATCTGTCAAGACCGATAATTCTGTCGAACTCATCAAGAACACCGTCAAGGTCATTGACAATATCATATCCGCCGTCGTAAATATGGCAAGTATCCATACACACGCCCATTTTATTATCAAGTTTAACGCCGTCAAGGATTTCTTTCAATTCTTCAAAACTGCGACCTATTTCTGTACCTTTACCTGCCATTGTTTCAAGCAAAACTGTTGTTGTCATATCGGGGGTAAGTACAGTATTAAGTTGTTTTACGATAAAATCAATTCCGATTTCTACACCTTGTCCGACGTGACTGCCCGGGTGGAAGTTGTAAAGCTGGTTTGGTGTATACTCCATACGTCTTAAATCGTCAGCCATTGTATTTAAGGCAAATTCGCGAGTTTCTTCTTTATTGGAACACGCATTAAGCGTATACGGTGCGTGAGCGAGAATTTGCGAAAAATTATTTTCTTTCATAAATTCAAGGAAGTTTTTTACGTCTTGTTCGTCAATAGCTTTCGCTTTGCCTCCGCGTGGATTACGCGTGAAAAATTGAAAAGTATTTGCGTCAATGCTTTTTGCCTCTTTACCCATATTCATATAGCCTTTTGCGGCTGACAAGTGACAACCTATATTTAACATTCTGATTTCCTCCTATAATATACTTGCATTCATAACATTATTATAGTATAATTGAAAAATAAAATCAACAATAAAAATTAGGAGAAATATTTAATGATTACAGTAACAAACGTAAGTCTGAATTTCAGCGGACAAAATCTGTTTTCGGACGTTAATTTAAAATTCACACCGGGCAACTGCTACGGCGTAATCGGTGCAAACGGTGCGGGAAAATCGACTTTTCTTAAAATTCTTTCGGGTGAACTTGATTCGACAACCGGTGAAGTGTCTATCGACCCAAATTGTCGTATGTCGGTTTTGAAACAGGATCACTTTGCATATGACGAGTACACTGTACTTGATACGATTATTATGGGTAACAAGCGTCTTTATGATATTATGAAAGAAAAAGACGCGTTGTATGAAAAAGAAGATTTTTCGGACGAGGACGGTATAAAAGCGGCTGAACTTGAGGCGGAATTTGCGGAAATGGACGGTTGGGAGGCTGATTCCAATGCGTCAAAGCTGATGCAAGGTCTTGGACTTGACGAAAGTATTATGTATTCGCAGATGGCTGACCTTGGCGGTAACGAAAAGGTTAAAGTTCTTTTGGCACAGGCATTGTTCGGTGACCCTGACATTATCCTTCTTGACGAGCCTACAAACCACCTTGATTTGCAGGCTATTGAATGGCTTGAAGATTTCTTGCTTGATTACGAGGGTACAGTCATAGTTGTATCGCACGACAGATATTTCCTTAATGTTGTGTGTACGCATATCGTTGATATTGACTATTCAAAGGTTAAAATGTATGTCGGTAACTATGAGTTCTGGTATGAGTCAAGTCAGATGATGGAAAGACTTATCAAACAACAAAATAAAAAAGCTGAAGAAAAAATTAAAGAATTGCAGACTTTTATTCAGCGATTCTCTGCGAATAAGTCGAAATCAAAACAGGCTACAAGCCGTAAGAAAATGCTTGATAAACTTACGGTTGAAGAATTGCCTGCGTCATCAAGACGTTATCCGTTTGTCGGCTTTGATATGGACAGAGAAGCGGGACGCGATTTGCTTACTGTTGACGGACTTTCAAAGACTGTAAACGGTGAAAAACTTCTTAATAATATATCATTCACACTAAATCATGACGATAAGATTGCCGTAATAGGTGAAAACGAAATTGCAATCACTGCGCTTATGCAAATACTTGCCGGTGAAGATGAGCCGGACGAGGGTACTGTTAAGTGGGGCGTAAGTACGTCAAGAAGTTATTTTCCTAAAGATAACTCTAAGTATTTTGACGGCTGTGAACTAAATCTTGTGGATTGGCTAAGACAATACAGTGCGGCAGGCTTTGAAACTCAAAACGAATCGTATATAAGAGGATTTTTGGGAAGAATGTTGTTCTCGGGTGATGATGTATTCAAACAGGTAAACGTGCTTTCCGGTGGCGAGAAAGTCAGATGTATGCTTTCAAGAATGATGTTGTACGGATCAAACATACTTATACTTGACCAGCCTACAAACCACCTTGACCTTGAGTCAATCACTGCGGTAAACAACGGCTTGAAAGCGTTCAAGGGCAACGTTATATTTGCGTCACACGACCACGAATTTGTGAATACCGTTGCAAACAGAATTATTGATATTCGTGAGGACGGCACAATCGTGGACAGAATGTGTACATTTGACGAGTATATCGAAATGAAAAGAGGTAACTAAATGAAATTTGAAAATACAGAGGTTTACGGCTTTAAACGTGCGCTTAAAGGTATGAGAAACCCTCTTGAATCATGGCATAAAAATGATACGGTTGAGGAGAACGGAAAAGTCGTAATCGGTGAAAACGATTTGGATTTGGCGCAAAGACTTATAAAATCGGGCAGTGAACACAGAAAATTTATGCGTCAGATTTTTGTGTCGGTTGATATAACAGGTCCGCTTTATTGGTGGAAAGAATTTGATACGTATAAGGTCGGTACAACCGCGAACAGTACATCGACAATGCACAAACTTGCGTCAACACCTATTACTGCCGAGTGTTTTGAAATTGACGATTACAATTCAGATCTTGATTATGACGGCACAAAACTTGGTGATGTGATAGACAAGCATATAGAATTTTTGGAGAGTATGCGTGTAAAGTATCTTGAAACAAAGGATAAGGCATATTGGAAAGAACTTATCAGATGGTTGCCGTCAGCGTGGCAGCAGACAAGAACCGTTACAATGACATACGAAAATCTTTTGGCGATGTGTTCAAAAGGTCAGAGAAGATTTCACAAATTGACAGAATGGTCAAAGTCATTCATCGATTGGGCGAGAACACTTCCGTATGCACAGGAATTGATATTTCCTGATGAAACAGAATGAAAATAATTGCGGCGGTTGATGAAAAGTGGGGCATTGGCAAAGGTATGAATTTGCTGTTCCGCATATCAGAGGATATGGAATTTTTTAAAGAGAAAACAATGGGTAAGACGGTTGTTATGGGCAGAAAGACGTTGGAGAGCTTCCCTAACGCAAAACCGCTTAAAAATCGAAAAAATGTTGTACTTACAACCGATAAAAATTTTAAGTGTGACGGCACGGAGATTGTTCACGATATAAAAACGATTATCGGAAAATACGGCGGTGACGATACTTTTGTCATAGGCGGCGGAGAGGTTTACAGACAGCTTTTGCCGTACTGTGACAGTGCGTATATAACAAAGGTGTTTTCCGATGGCAATGCGGATGTCTTTATCGACAATCTTGATAAAAATGAGGTGTGGGAGCTCAGTAACGTGTCCGAAAAACGCGTTGAAAACGGCATTTCGTTTGTGTTCTGCACTTATATAAACAAAAATCCTCAATCGCATTTTGAACAAAAAACACTGTAAATTATACATTGAATTTATGAAAAACACTTTAAAAAGTTTGTGAAATATGATATTATATAGATAATGATTATTATGCTTTAATGGATAGGTAAAGTATATATAAAAGAGGGAGGATAACTAAATGCTTAAAAATTCAAAGAAAAAACTAAGAAAATTAGGTGCATTTTCTTTGGTTCTTGCTCAGGTTGCGGCAGTAGGAGTAGTTGCTCCTATGATAAGTGCAAGTGCATTTGCCGGCAGTGCAATCACAAGAAACATGGAAAACCTTGATAGAGGTGTCGTTGCAACGAAGACTGACGACGGTGTACTTATTTCATGGAGAAGATTGGCAACAGAGCCTGCTGACACTACATTTACTCTTTACAGAAACCAAGAAAAGATTAACGAAGGTGCGGTTACAAACTTTGTTGACGCGTCAGGTACTGTAAACGATAAGTATACAGTAGTTGCAAACGGCGAAATGTCAGACAGTGTAGGCGTATGGGAGAACGGATACCTTGATATTCCTTTGGGTAAAACTCCTGAAAGTGACGTTATGTTACAAGACAGAAACGGCATATACTACGGTTCATATATACCGGGTGATTCATCATACGGTGACCTTGACGGTGACGGACAATATGAAATCGTAATGCTATGGAGCCCTTCGGACGCTAAGGACGCCGCTACAACAGGCAGAACCGGTAAGGTTTATATGGACGCTTACAAGCTTGACGGTACCCAGCTTTGGAGAATTGACATGGGTTACAATATCCGTGCAGGCGCACACGATACTCAGCTTAACGTAGCCGATTTTGACGGTGACGGCAGAGCAGAAGTTATGGTAAGAACTGCTGACGGTACTGTTGACGGCCAAGGTAACGTAATCGGTGACGCTTCAAAGGGCGAAACATTTGAAAGTAGCTGGGCTGCTCTAAATAACGGTAAAAACTTGCAAGGCCCGCTTTATGTAACGTGTTTCGACGGTGAAACAGGTAAGGCTCTTGACACAATAGATTATTTCCCAAATAATACTGTCGGTTCAAATGCTACATCACTAACATTCGGTGATGACTTCGGTAACCGTTCGGAAAGATATAACAGTACAATAGCTTATATTGACGGTCAGTCACCGTCTGCTGTATTTGCAAGAGGTTATTACTTCGGTAAGGGTATCTCAAATCCTAACGGACGTACAGGTGCCGCTGCATACAGCTTTAAGAATGGTAAGCTAAAGATGGAATGGTCATTCGATACAGCTGAGTCAAAGAATAACGGCTATATCGGTCAAGGTAACCACCAAATTGAAGCAGGTGATGTTGACGGTGACGGTAAGGACGAAATTCTTTACGGTGCTTTGACATGGGATAACGACGGTTCAATTCTATGGTGTACATATCAAGAACACGGTGATGCTATGCACCTTGGTGACTTCGACCCGACTAAAGAAGGTCTTGAATGGTTAAAAGCTTATGAAGATTACAGTGCAGACAGTGAAGTGTTTGATTTGAAAGGCCCACAACTTTCTCCATACATCACATCTAATACAATATTTAAAAATTCGGCTGCAGCTGCTGCTCAAGGCGCTCCTAATGATCGTCATCAATGGGGTATTTCACTTCAAAACGCTAAGACAGGCGAATTCTATCAAATTCACAACGGTATCAAAGATACAGGTCGTGCTATGATTGCTAATATCGGTTACGGCGATTCTTGGTACGCTATGTGGGGTGCAGGTTCATCAGGTTACTGGGACAGCAACGGTAACGAACTTCCTGATCTAAAGGCTGCTATGAACGGCAGAATTTATTGGACAGGCGACTTACAGGATGAACTTCAAGACCACAACGGTGCAGGTAAAGAAATTACTGTAACAAAGTGGAATGACGATACAAAGACATTCGATAAGATTTTCGAGGGTAAGGGTTCACACTCAATCAACTCAACAAAGGGTAATCCGAACCTACAAGCTGACTTGTTAGGTGACTGGAGAGAAGAAATTGTTTCTTACGCAATCACAGGTCAAGACACAAAGAAAGAAAAGACAACAATCAAGGGTAACTTTGATAAGGATGTTGAAGTTGAATTAGATAAGACTGTATATCAATATTCTCTAAGACTATATGAAACACCATATGCAACAAATTATAACTTCTATACTCTTGCACATGATGATATTTACAGAAACTCATCAGCAACAGATACAAACTGTTACAACCAACCGCCACATATCAGCTGGTATATGAACGACCATATTGCTAATTCACAGTACACAACTCAACCGGACGCAAATGTTAAACTTGTTTCAAATTCATACAAGGCAAAGGCATTTGACGAATCTGCTCTACCTGTTGCAGGTTCAACACCATCAACAGATTCACCGTTCGTTGACGTTGTAGGTCACTGGGGTAAGACATACATCGATAAGATGTATAAAGCAGGCGTTATCAACGGTATGGACGATACACACTTTGCTCCTGACGGAACTGTAACAAAGGGTCAGTTTGCAACACTTATCGTAAACGCTCTAAAGATTGATACAGATTCATCATTGGCAAGCGAACACTGGGCAATGCCATTCGTAAAAGCCGCTCAAAATGCTAACCTAATTGTAGAAGATATTCCGTTCACTGTTGAAGATTTCGATAAGGAAATTTCAAGAGAAGAAATGGCATCAATGGTTGCTAAGGCTGCCGCATATAAGAATGTTGAGGCTAAGGCTGCCGATAAGGAATTTACAGACGCATCAGACATCGCAGCATGGGCTGTTGAAGATGTAAACAATGCAGTTGGTTTGGGTATTATCAACGGTATGGATGACGGTTCATTCCAACCAAAGGCTAATGCAACAAGAGCACAGGCTGCTACAATGCTTTCAATGCTTTGGAATTTAATTAAATAAATCATAAAACAATATTAAAATCGGACGCGTATGCGTCCGATTTTTTTGTGATTTTTAAAATATTTGAGAAATATATTGTAAAAAAATTATTGTTATAGTATAATAAATGAGAAATTTGTATTTGAGGTAAAAGTAATATGAGAATGAGAAAAAAGAAAAATTGTGACGCAAGAATGGAACGTTGCAGTGATATTTGGATAAAAGAGCCTGAAAAATATAAGGGGAAATGGGCGGAACGTTTCGGTAACGATAATCCTATTCATATTGAAATCGGTTGCGGTAAGGGTAATTTTATTGTCGGTATGGCGAAAATGTACCCTGATGTGAATTTTATTGCGATTGAAAAGGTTGAGGACGTTATAGTTATGGCTATGGAAAAAACTGTGGCAGCTGAACTTACAAACGTTTTGTTTACGGATATGGATGCGGAAAAAATTGAAGATATATTTGAATTTGGCGAGATAAGACGTATTTATCTTAATTTTTCTGACCCTTGGAAGAAAAATAAACAGGCAAAACGCAGACTTACTCATAAGCGTTTTCTTGACAGATATAAAGCCGTGCTTAAACAGGGCGATTATATTTGGTTTAAAACCGATAATAAGGCTTTGTTTGATTTTTCGCTTAACTCATTTGCGGAGGAAAATTTCAAGCTTGAAAATATCAGCCTTGATTTGCATAATTCAAAGTTTGAAGGCAACGTTATGACTGAATATGAACAACGCTTCTCTGAACAGGGTATGCCGATATACCGTCTTGAGGCGACATATCTCGGTTGGGAAGACAACCGAAAAAAAGAAAGCTAACAGAGGTCGAGAAATTAGTTCGGATTTTGTGAAAATGAACTCGTCGGCGTACGTGGGTACGTTAGAGTTTATTTTCGCAAAAAGTGCACAGGCAAGCCGTATATCGAAGATAGGCTTGTCGGTTATTTATTATAGCTACAAATTAAATTTTTAAATATTAAAATAAATATTTTGCACGTTCCGGACAATTTGTCGACAGTCTGAACGGTAGGGCAAGCACCATGCCGTTACTTTTTGAATTTCAGAACAAGTTCTTTATCTTCTTTTGATATTCTTAACGATTCACGAATTTTTCGTACCGCCATATTTTGAGTGGTTGCGTTTAAATCGTTGCTTTCAAGAAATTTCATTGTTTTATCTCTGCACTTTGCGGCGGCTGTTGCAACGAGCCAGCCTTGCATCATTTGAACATAGTAGAAATCTGAATTTACCGAGTTGACGTATGAGAGCACTTTGTCGATATATTCATCGGTCAAATAAAATTCCATAAGGCAGTTAAAACCAAAACGTACAATCCACGGATTTTCGTTGTAGATAAAATATTCAAGGTCATTTAAAAATTCATCTAAATGTTTCTTCAATCCTTTAAATGAAACAATGTCGCAAGTTTCCCAACTTGTGATTTGAGTAACGTATTGCTTGATATAGCCGAGCATTTCGTGATAATCGCACTTAATAAGCGACATAACCAAGCCTTTAATCATAATTTCTTCACGGTATGCGTTGTTTTTGCAATTAAGGAATGACGCGTAGTCACCTTTTGAAATAGCTTTAGCCGTTTGACGCAAGATGGGTACACGAATACCGATAGATTGCGTTCCGCCGGGAACAAGCGAGTCACTGAATTTTTTGTATTTTTCGTCAGCCAATGTTTTTAAGTATTCCGCAAATTCGTCATAATCTGATTGCGTCCATATTTCTTTTGTAAGCTCCATTATTTGTCCTTTCTTTGTCTGAAAATAAAAGAGTTGTTTTGGAATAAATCTAAAACAACTCTAAAACAACTCTTAAAATCAATTATTCACCGAAACCGTCAGGGTGAGTTGACTGCCATCGCCAGCTGTCAGCGCACATTTCGTCAATACCTCTCTTAGCCTCCCAGCCAAGTTCAGCCTTTGCCTTTGCAGGATCTGCATAACATTCGGCAATATCGCCCGGTCTTCTTGGGTCGATTTGATAAGGAATTTCCTTACCGCAAGCCTTTGAGAAGGCCTTAACAATGTCAAGAACGCTGTAACCGTTACCTGTACCAAGGTTGTAGATGTGTACGCCTTCCTTGTCCGAGCAATGTTCAATAGCTTTAACGTGACCGATTGCAAGGTCAACAACGTGGATATAGTCACGAACGCCTGTACCGTCAGGAGTAGGGTAATCGTTACCGAATACATGAACTTTTTCAAGTTTACCTACTGCAACTTGTGCAATGTACGGAAGTAAGTTGTTCGGAATACCCTTAGGGTCTTCGCCCATAATACCGCTTTCGTGAGCACCGATTGGGTTGAAGTAACGAAGAAGCGTTACAGATAGCTTTGGATTAGCTTTTTGAGCGTCTGTCATAATTCTTTCGATAAATAGTTTTGTTGTTCCGTAAGGATTTGTTGTAAGAATTTTGTCGCCTTTGTTGTCAGTTTCAACAATAGGAACTCTTTCAGGATCGCCGTAAACAGTAGCTGATGATGAGAATACGATGTTGTTGCAGTCGTATTTTTCCATAGCCTGCATAAGGTGAAGTGTACCTGTGATGTTGTTATCATAATATGTAAGCGGTATTCTTGTAGATTCGCCGACTGCCTTTAGACCGGCAAAGTGAATAACTGCGTCGATTTTATTTTCTGCAAATACCTTTTCTGTTGCCTCTTTGTCAAGCAAGTCTACTTTGTAGAACGGAAAATCCTTTCCTGTAAGTTTTTTTACTGCGTCAAGGCATTTTTCACTTGCGTTGTAAAGATTGTCAAGTACGACAATTTCATAACCTGCATTTAAAAGTTCGACACAAGTGTGGCTGCCTATGTATCCTGCACCGCCTGTTACCAATATTTTCATTAGCGATTCCTCCCTATATTTATTTAATTTTATTATATACCAATATAAAGCATTTTTCAATACTGAAAAATATTTTTGTTGGGATTTTATAAAAATATGTGGGACGTCGGGGCGTCGTCCTTTACGAAAGGTGTAGGGGAATGTGGAATTGTTCGTAGGGGCGATCATCGGTCGCCCAATAAGGCGATACATAGTAGGGCGAAAAGGGATGTCGGGGAGCTGTTCCGTATTAACAAAATTTTATTTATTCGGGCGACCAATGGTCGCCCCTACGTAATATTATCGTTTTGCCGCCCCTCAGTCAACTGCGTTGACAGCTCCCCTCAAAGGGAGCCTAAAAAGCCTCTCCTTGAGGAGAGGTGGCACGAAGTGACGGAGTGGTGGTTATTTATCACCCATTAACAAAACCGCCTATATTCCATATTATATTAATATAAAAAAGAAAGGAATGATATTTATGGAATATAACAGAGCGAATGCGGTTGCATATGCGAAAAAGTGGGCATACGGAAGAAATCCGAAATACTATGATTTTTCTGATTTGGGCGGTGATTGTACAAACTTTGCGTCACAGTGCATATATGCCGGCAGCGGCGTTATGAACTACACGCCGACATACGGTTGGTACTACATTTCTGTAAACAACAGAGCGCCGGCATGGACGGGAGTTGACGAGTTATACAGATTTTTAACTACCAACCGCGGTGCAGGACCGAGAGCGATATTAACCGATTTATCACAAATTCAAAACGGCGACATTATTCAGCTGCAATTTACCGACAAAGAAAGATTTGACCATTCTCCGGTTGTGGTTGACGCAGGAAACAGAACACCGCAGTCAATTCTTGTTGCGGCACATTCGTATGATGCGGATTGCAGACCGCTGTCGTCATACCGATATATAAAGATACGTCCGTTACATATTACGAATGTAGGCGAGTGAAAATATTAATATTAATGCACATTTTTCATTGAATATTTTTAGAAAAAGTGATAAAATAAAAAGGATATTGATTTTTTACAAAAGAGGTGTTATATATTGAAAAAACTATTTCCGTTTCTGAAACCGTACAGGCTTCAGCTTACAGTCGGACCGTTTTTTAAATTGTCCGAGGCGGTGTTGGAGTTGCTAATTCCGACTCTTATGGCTTTGCTGATTGATAACGGAGTCAACATGGGTAACAGAAGTTATATTATTAAAATGGGTATATTAATGCTTGTCATTGCAACATTCGGCGTAATATTTGCGTTCATATGCCAGTATAGTGCGTCTATTGCGTCACAGGGATTCGGTACAGATGTGCGTAATGCGATGTTCAAAAAAATCGGTACACTGTCATTCGCACAGCTTGACAAGTTTGGTACACCGTCACTTATAAACAGAATTACGGGCGATGTTACTCAACTTCAATCGGCGGTTGCAATGCTTATACGTCTTGTAATCCGTGCACCGTTTCTGTGCGTCGGCGGACTTGTTATGGCGATTATGATTGACTTAAAGCTGTCGATTATATTTATGATTGTCATACCGCTGTTTATACTCGTACTTTTTCTTGTAATGTTCAAGGCAGTACCGCTTTATAAATCTGTTCAGAAAAAGCTTGACTCGCTTACTTTGGTACTTCGTGAAAATCTTTCCGGTGTGCGTGTAATTCGTGCGTTTGCCGGCGTAAAACGTGAAAAGGAAAGATTTAACGATAGAAATACAGATTACGCAAATACGGCTATAAGAGTCGGTAAAATTGCCGCACTTACCAATCCGCTTACTACTATTATAATGAATCTTGCGGCTATTGCGGTTATTTATTTCGGCGGTATTCGTGTAAACACAGGTCATCTTTCGCAGGGTGAAGTTATCGCGTTTATCAACTACATTACGCAAATTCTAAATGCTATGATAGTCGTTGCAAACCTTGTTGTTTTGTACACAAAGGCATATGCGTCGGCTTTGCGTGTGGGGGAAGTTCTTGAAACAGAGCCGCTTATTGAATACGGCGAAAAGAATACTACTCAAAACGGTGAAAATGCGGTTGAATTTAAAAACGTATCATTGACATATACAGGCAGTAAAGTACCGTCTGTCGATAATATTAATTTGACGATAAAAAAAGGCGAAACAATCGGTATTATCGGCGGTACAGGTTCGGGTAAGAGTACGCTTATAAGTCTTATACCGCGTTTTTATGACGCGACAAAGGGTGAAGTGCTTATTGACGGAGTGGATATAAAGAAATACGATGAAGACACGCTTAGAAAGACTGTTGCGGTTGTACAGCAGAGAGCGGCACTTTTCTCAGGGACAATAGCGGACAATCTTCATATGGCAAAGGCAGACGCAACGGTGGAAGAAATGCGTCACGCGGCTGATACGGCACAAGCAACCGAATTTATCGACAGACTTGAAAAAGGTTTTGATACATTTGTTTCACAAGGCGGTAATAATCTTTCGGGCGGTCAAAAACAGCGTATTACAATCGCGCGTGCGTTAATCAAAAATTCGCCTATACTTATTTTGGACGACAGCGCCAGCGCACTTGACTATGCGACAGACGCAAATTTAAGACGTGCTATTAAAGAAAATACCGACAGTCAGACGGTTATAATCGTGTCACAACGTGTAAATTCGGTGAAAGATGCGGACAGAATTGCGGTTATGGACGACGGTGAAATTGTCGGAATAGGTACACATAAAGAACTTGTTGATACTTGCGATATTTACAGGGAAATTTGTTACTCACAGGAACAGCTTGACTAAGAAAGGGGTAAAACGATGAAAAACAATAAAACACTTTCAAAGCTTAACTCTTATATTGCGGGTAACAGAAAATATCTTATTTTGGTTATAATATCGGCATTGCTTGCAAACATATTTATGCTTGTTGCACCGTATATTTCGGGTAGAGCTATCGACTTTATCAAAGGCGAAAATAACGTAGATTTTCCTATGGTTGCGAAATTTATAGGAATACTTTTTGCGGTTTATGTGCTTAATGCTTTGTTTACATGGGGAATGACAGTGTTTACAAACGCACTTTCAAACCATTCGATTGAAAAAATGCGTAAAGACGCATTCGGCAAGATTTCAAAATTGCCGCTTAAATTTTTTGACGGTCATTCACACGGCGATATTATCAGCCGTCTTACAAACGACATAGACGCAGTTTCCGAAGGCCTTTTGCAGGGAATTACACAGCTGTTTTCGGGTATCGTAACGGTTGTCGGTTCGCTTGTCTTGATGTTCTTGCTTGACTGGAGAATAACACTTTGCGTTATTGTTATTACGATTATTTGTATATTCGTTTCAAAAGCGATTGCGACCAATTCGGGTAAAATGTTCAGATTACAGGCACAGACTATCGGTGAACTTAACGGTTATGTTTCGGAAACGGTCGGCAATTTAAAGGTTGTTAAGGCATTCGGTTATGAGGACAAAAGCAGTGAAGTATTCGGCGAGATAAACGCACGTCTTTACGACTGCGGTCAAAAGGCTCAATTCTACTCATCGCTTGTCAATCCGACTACAAGATATATCAATAACCTTGCGTATATTTCTGTCGGCGTTCTTGGCGGACTTGCCGCACTTGCGGGACATTTGTCGGTAGGTATAATATCAAGTTTCTTGATTTATGCTACACAGTTTGCACGTCCGATTAATGATATGACAAGTATTTTAACTCAACTTCAATCTGCACAGGCAGCGGCGGCAAGAATTTTCGCGCTTGGCGAAATTGAGCCTGAAACGCCCGACGAGGACAGATCCGAAATTGAAGTTAAAAACGGTGAAGTTACGTTTAAAGACGTTGATTTCTCATATAATAAGGATAAAGAACTTATCAAAGACTTGAATATTGTTGCAAAACCGGGTCAAAGAGTAGCAATAGTCGGACCTACGGGTGCAGGTAAAACAACTATCGTAAATCTTTTGATGAACTTCTACGGTGTGGATAAGGGTACTATATTCGTTGACGGACAGTCTATTGATTCTGTTCAGCGTGACAGCTTGCGTAAGAATTTCGGTATGGTACTTCAAGATACTTGGTTGTTTGCGGGTACTGTAAAAGAAAATATCGCATACGGTAAAGAGGGTGCGACAGACGAAGAAATTATAAATGCCGCAAAGGCTGCGTCTGCACACGGCTTTATCAAGCGTTTGCCGAACGGCTATGATACAATGATTACAGAGGACGGCGGAAATTTGTCGAGCGGTCAAAAACAGCTTTTGACTATTGCGCGTGCGATGCTGTCAGATCCTAAAATACTTATTCTTGACGAGGCAACTTCAAATGTCGATACAATGACAGAGCAGAGAATACAAAAGGCATTCCTAAAGATGATGGAAGGCAGAACAAGCTTTATTATCGCTCACCGTCTTTCAACAATTCGTGAGGCTGATTTGATTCTTGTTATGGACAAGGGCAGAATTATTGAACAGGGTACTCACAATGAATTGCTTGCCAAGAATGGATTTTATACAAAACTATATAACAGCTAATTTATTTGGTGTGCGTGAAAATGCACACCAAATTTTGCATTGGGTAGGAGGTCAAATATGGAATACGGACTTGTCTTAGCCGGCGGCGGTGTCAGAGGGGCATATCAGATTGGTGTGTGGAAAGCGCTTAAAGAACTTAAAATTAAAGTTTCGGCGGTGTCGGGTGTTTCAATCGGTGCGGTAAACGGTGCGCTTTTCGTGCAAGGCAGTAAAACAAAAGCCGAAAGATTATGGAACAAAATTGCGATTGGCGATATTATATTGTTGCCGAAAGAAATGGAGAATGACGAAAATCTTTTTAAAGTCAAAAACTTAATGAAAATCGCAAAAGAAATTTACAGTAACAACGGACTTGATATGTCACCGCTTGAAAATCTGTTAAATGAAATAGTCGACGAGGATAAAATTCGTAATTCCGAAATTGATTTCGGTATAGCGACTTTTTCACTTTCGGAGAAAAGCGAAAATTACTATTTTATCAAAGACATACCTTACGGTAAACTGACCGAATACCTTATGGCGAGTGCGTGCTTTCCGGGATTTAAGGCGAGGATGATTGACGAAAAGAAATTTATAGACGGCGGCGTGTCAAACAATATGCCGATTAATATGCTGCTTGAAAAAGGGATTGAAAATATTATTGCGATAGATGTAAAGGGAGTGGGGTTTTACAGAACTTTTAATCTTGCCGGTAAGAATGTGATAAATATTAAATGCTCACGTCCGCAGACGGGGACGTTTGATTTTGACAGGGACGGAATAAGAAAAAGCATACAGGACGGATATTACGACTGTATGAAAGCGTTCGGCAAATTCAGCGGCGTTTTATACAGTTTTAAAGCAAGAGATTACGCAGCTGCAAGAAGATTATATTCAAAGGAGCTTATTGAGGGTATTGAAATTGCGGCGAATATATTCGGCGTAAATCCGTACAAACTGTATACGATTGATGAACTTGTCGGTGCGGTTATGAATGAATATTTTGAATATGTCCGTCAGCATAACGGCGAAATATCGGGCGGTGTGTTTGAAAAAATAAAAAATGCAGATGAACGGCTGTTTATGACGTGGATTGTTTATGTGCTTGAAAAGGGTAAAAGTGATTTTGTGAAAGAAAAGTTGTCAATACTTGGTGAAAAATATGACGCCGCATCGGCTATTTTATATTTTAAATCACAAAAATGACGTTTGCTATTGTATTTAGTCGAAAAAAATTATATAATATAATTATATTGACAGAAACTACAAAACATTTTTGTGGATTAAGGGGAAAATAACAGATGAAGAAATTCTTTATCACAGTAATCTGTATAGCGATAGCCGCTATGGTCGGATACGGTATTAAATATGCCGTCACACCAATAAACACGCAGAAATTAAGCTATATAACGCAAGAAAATGCTATAAATACAAACGGTTTTATTATACGCGATGAATGGGTTATGTATTCACGCAGTGCAGGAACGGCTTATCATTCCGTTGCGGAGGGTGAGAGAGTCAGCAAAGACAGTACAATCGGTTCTTTGTTTTACGGCGATGTCAGCGATGACAGCATTAAAGAACTTACCGTTGTTGACAATAAGATAAAAAAGACAAAAACAGAAAAGAGTGAAGAATCAATTTCAACGCTCGATTCAAACACTTTGGAGAATAACATATACGAGCGTGAAAATGATATAATTGACGCGGCGCAGGATAACGATATTCTTTCTATTGCAAAATACAAAAAGGATATTAACAGCCTAAGACAAAGCAATCAGCTTGCGGAGGACAACACAGAGCAGGAACTTGAAAATCAGCGAGAGCAGATTTTAAACAGTATCGGCGTAAACAAAGAGGATATTTATGCACAGATTTCGGGTGTGTTTACAACTTATGTAGACGGATACGAAACGGAGCTTGTTCCGAATGACATAGAAAATTATGATGTTTCATATTTTGAAGGTTTGTCGCAGTCACCGAAGATACAGAAGATTGACAATAAAATCAATGCCGGCGGTGCGGTGTGCAAAATTGTTAATAATCACGTTTGGTACGTTATGATGGATATACCGTCAGACACCATAGAAGGCAGAGAAGTCGGCGATAACGTAAAACTTAGGTTTAACAATATGGCGGACGCAGTTGTTAAGGGCAGTATAAATTCCGTTTCAGCCGAAGAAAACGGCAGAGTTATATTGACGGTTAAATGCCCGACATATCTTGAAAGTGCATTTTCTTACAGACTTGTGGACGTGGACTTGATTTTTGAAAGTTATGAGGGCTACAAAGTGCCGATACAGTCTGTCAGAACGGAAGACGACGGATCTAAGAAGGTCATAGGAATAAAAGAAAACAGAGAGCATGACTGTTATTGCGATGTATTGTTTACAAATACGGACGCAGGATATGCAATAATCGAATCGACAGACAACGCGGAAAATAAACTTTCACAGATGGAGAGAATTGTTGTCGGTGAAAGATAGGTAAAGGAATGATAAAAGTGAGTATAGCGGAAAATCTTGAAGAAGTTGAAAAGAGAATAAGTGCGGCGGCTAAGAGGAGCGGACGCAAACGTGAAGATATAACGCTTGTTGCCGTTACAAAAACTCACCCTGCCGAAATGATGAACGAGGCTATAAAGCTTGGTGTAACGGACATCGGCGAGAATAAGCCGCAGGAGGTAAGGGACAAGTATGACAGCGTTTTGCCTGTAAAGTGGCATCTTATAGGTCATTTACAGACAAACAAGGTTAAGTATGTCATTGATAAGGTTTGCCTTATTCATTCGGTTGATTCAATCAAACTTATGGATGAAATCGAACGTCAGGCGGAAAAACATAATCTTGATATGGATATTTTGATACAGGTAAATATCTCCGGCGAAGAAACAAAATCGGGTATATCAAAAGAAGAAGTTGAAGATTTGTTAAAATATGCCGGCGAATTAAAACATGTAAAAGTTAAAGGCTTGATGACAATAGCACCGAAAACTGACAATTCTGTTACAAACAGATTACATTTTGACAACATGCGACAACTTTTTGTTGACATAAAGCAAAAAAAATATGATAATGTTAATATGGTATACCTATCAATGGGTATGAGTGGGGATTTTGAAACTGCCATTGAATGCGGAGCCAATATGGTTCGTGTCGGCAGTGCCATATTCGGTGCAAGAGATTATTCTCAAAATAAGTAATTTATGAAAGGATACAGACAAATGGGGTTTTTAAACACAGTAAAGCACTTTTTGGGCTTTGAAAGTGAAGACGATTATTATGATGACGACTATTATGATGAGGAAGAGACAGAAGACGAAGAAAGCGCGCGTGTCAAGAGAAGTTCGCAGCAGTCTGCTCCGAAAAAGACTTTCTCAAAGGTAGTGCCTATCAATCCGACGTCATCTTCGAGAATAAAGATAATGAGACCTTCCGATATTAACGATTCGACAAATGTTGCCAATGAAATAAAAGAGGGCAGACTTGTTATTTTTGATGTAGGACAGATTGACAATGAAGAAGCAAGAAGAATTGTTGATTTTATGTCCGGTGCGGCTTACGGCGTAAACGGAAAAGTCAGACGTGTATCAGAGGGTATTTTTGTTGCCGCTCCGAAAAATATTGATATAACAGGCGATACAATGAAAGAACACGTTAAAAACGGTATGGATTGGAACTTTATGTAATCTGATATTCGGATTTGCTTATAATTAAACAAAATACGGCTGGGTGGTATGGGATATTACCACCCTTTTGTATATGAGGTGGATATGAATACAAATCATAAGTTGCTTATTGCAAGGATAAACGATTTGTTTTCGCTTTGCGATAAGCATTGTGAAATGAAATGTTCCGATTTCCTTGACGGCGGTGAACTTGCCGTGATTGAGGACGAATTTCAAATTCCGTACGGATATAATACGTTGTTTTTCGGCGGTTATGAAAATGCGGAAAGAAAGGTGTTTTGCGTATTTCCCGAATGGCAGGAGTCTGAGGAAAGCGAAGTGCCGATTTCCGTTATACGTTTTGATGTGCCGAAGTTTCGTAAACTGACGCACAGGGATTATCTCGGTACGCTTATGTCGCTCGGCATCGACAGGAGCAAAACCGGCGATATTTTGACAGATGATGAGGGCGCATATGTGTTTGTAATGTCTGATATAGCGGAATATGTTGCACGAAACGTGAATAAGATTGCAAATGCGGGGGTTAATACGAAAATCGTTGATATGGCGGACTTTATACCGCCTAAACCGAAAACGACCGAAAAAATGTGCGTATGTGCGTCATTGCGTCTTGACGCGGTAGTTGCGGCGACACTCAATATATCAAGAGGAAATACGGAAAAATTAATAAGTTCGGGATATGTAAAACTGAATCACCGAGAAGTGCTTGACCGTTCAAAGCAAGTCGGAGAGGGTGACTTATTATCCATACGCAATTACGGAAGATTTATTTTAAAGGATATTGGGAACAATACCAGGAAAGGAAGACTTCACATAACTGTGGAGAAGTTCGTGTAAGGAGGGGGAGCATTGTGCTAAGACCTATTGATATTCAAAATAAGGAATTTGAAAAGAAACTCAAGGGCTATAATTGTGATGAGGTTGACGATTTTCTTGACGTTGTAATACAGGATTACGAACTTTTGTGTAAAGAAAATCAGACGCTTAAAGATAAAATCGGACTTTTGACCGAAACGGTGGAGCGTTACAAGCAAATGGAAAACACAATGCAGAAGTCGATTGACATTGCCAAGCAAGCCGCCGAGGACGCAAAGAGAAATGCCGAAACAGAGGCGAATGCAATTATCAGTAAAGCAAAGCTTGACGCGTCTTATCTTGCACGTCAGATTGATGATGAACATATGAAACGCCATCAAGAAATGCTTTCGCTGAAAGGCGAGATTGAACAGTATAAAATGCAGATTAAGTCACTTTGTGCAAATGTTATGAAAATGGTCGATAATATCGACTAAAAACATTGGCAGACAGGAAATTTTTCAATAAAAACTGTTGACTAAAAAAATATTTTGTAATATAATAAAACAATAAAGACGATGACGAAGACAGTATGTCATATTGAAAACACAGAGCGAGCTATGGACGGTGAGAGCATGGCGGTGAGTAAATATGGCTGAATATCACTTCCGAGTTTCACACCGAAAGGCTTTGTCGAGTAGACTGTGACGGGTTTTCTCCGTAAAAGGAAACGCATATGTTAGTATGACGAGTGGTATAACGAAGCATTTGGCTTTCGTCTTGTTATGCAGGACGAAAGCTTTTTTATTTGAAAGGAATGAATATAATGTACGACAAGGTTTCACCAAATCTGAATTTTGTTGAAAGAGAAAAGAAAACCGAAAAATTTTGGGAAGACAATCACATTTTTCAAAAGAGTATCGATGAAAGAAAAGAAGGAGAGGTTTATACTTTCTATGACGGACCTCCGACTGCAAACGGTAAACCGCATATCGGTCACGTTTTAACGCGTGTTATCAAGGATATGATTCCGCGTTACCGTACAATGAAAGGCTACAAGGTACTTCGTAAAGCCGGTTGGGATACTCACGGACTTCCGGTTGAACTTGAAGTTGAAAAGAAACTTGGTCTTGACGGCAAGGAACAAATCGAAGAATACGGTCTTGAACCGTTCATCAAGCAATGTAAGGAAAGTGTATGGAAGTACAAGGGTATGTGGGAAGATTTCTCCGGTACAGTCGGCTTTTGGGCTGATATGGACGACCCTTATGTAACTTACGACAACAACTTTATCGAGTCTGAATGGTGGGCATTAAAGCAAATTTGGGAAAAGGGACTTTTGTATAAAGGTCACAAAATCGTTCCGTATTGCCCGCGTTGCGGTACTCCGCTTTCTTCACACGAAGTCGCACAGGGATACAAGGACGTTAAAGAACGCAGTGCTACTGCTAAGTTTATCGTAAAGGGTGAGGAAAACACATACTTCCTTGCTTGGACAACAACTCCTTGGACACTTCCGTCAAACGTTGCACTTTGTGTAAACCCTGTTGAAACATATGTAAAAATTAAAGTAGGTGACGAAAAGTTTATTTTGGCAGAGGCACTTGTTGAGGCAAACTTCCATGATACAGAATATGAAGTGGTTGAAAAGTATGTCGGTACTGACCTTGAATACAAGGAATATGAGCCGCTATTCAATTTCGTAACACCTGATAAAAAGGCTTATTATGTAACTTGCGACAGTTATGTAACTCTTACAGACGGTACAGGTATCGTTCATATCGCCCCTGCATTCGGTGAGGACGACGCGAATGTCGGCAGAAAGTACGACTTGCCTTTCGTACAGCTTGTTGACGGTAAGGGTGAAATGACTAAGGAAACACCTTGGGCAGGTACATTCTGTAAAGATGTTGATAAAGAAATTCTTGTAAATCTTGAAGAAAGAGGACAGCTGTTCAATGCACCTAAGTTTGAACACAGCTATCCGTTCTGTTGGAGATGTGATACACCGCTTATCTACTATGCACGTGATACTTGGTTTATCAAGATGACAGACGTTAAGGACGACCTTATTAAAAATAACAATACAGTTAATTGGATTCCTAAGACAATCGGTGAAGGACGTTTCGGTGCTTGGCTTGAAAACGTACAGGATTGGGGTATAAGCCGTAACCGTTATTGGGGTACTCCGCTTAATATTTGGGAATGTGAATGCGGTCACAGACACGCAATCGGTTCTATCGAAGAACTTAAGTCAATGTCTGATAACTGTCCTGATGAAATCGAACTTCACAGACCGTTTATTGACGCTGTAACTATTAAGTGTCCTGAATGCGGTAAAGAAATGCACAGAGTTCCTGAAGTTATCGACTGTTGGTTTGACTCGGGTGCAATGCCTTTTGCACAATGGCACTATCCGTTTGAAAATAAGGATATATTTGAAGAAAACTTCCCTGCTGACTTTATCAGTGAGGCGGTTGACCAGACAAGAGGTTGGTTCTATTCACTTCTTGCGGAATCGACTTTGTTATTCAATAAAGCACCGTACAAGAATGTAATCGTTTTGGGACACGTTCAGGACGAAAACGGTCAGAAGATGTCTAAGTCTAAGGGCAATGCGGTTGATCCGTTTGACGCACTTGAAAAGCACGGCGCGGACGCAATTCGCTGGTACTTCTATTCAAACAGTGCTCCATGGCTACCGAATCGTTTCCATGACGGTGCGGTTTCAGAAGGACAACGTAAGTTTATGGGGACACTTTGGAACACATATGCATTCTTCGTACTGTATGCGAATATTGATGAGTTTGATGCAACAAAGTATACTCTTGAATACGATAAACTTTCGGTAATGGATAAGTGGCTTTTGTCGAAGCTTAATACACTTGTTAAGACAGTTGACGAAAACCTTGCAAATTACAAGATTACAGAAACGGCAAGAGTACTTGATAATTTTGTTGACGAGCTTTCAAACTGGTATGTAAGACGTTCGAGAGCGCGTTTCTGGGTTAAGGAAATGACTCAGGATAAGATTAATGCGTACATGACTCTTTATACCGCGCTTGTAACGCTTTGTAAGGCAGCTGCACCGATGATTCCGTTTATGACAGAGGATATTTATCAAAATCTTGTAAGAAATATTGATAAGTCTGCTCCGGAAAGTATTCATTTGTGCGATTTCCCTGAATATGACGAAAAACTTATTGATAAAGAACTTGAAAATGATATGGAAGAAGTTCTTGATATAGTTGTGCTTGGTCGTGCGTGCCGTAATACTGCAAATATTAAGAACCGTCAGCCAATCGGTATGATGTATGTTAAAGCACCGGAGGCGCTTAGTGATTTCTATATTGACATTATCGAGGACGAACTTAACGTTAAAAAGGTTGAATTTACAGATGACGTTGCCGCATTTACTGCATATAGCTTTAAGCCGCAGTTAAAGACTCTTGGCAGACGTTTCGGTAAGAATATCAACGCAGTAAGAGAAATTCTTGCTAATATTGACGGTAGCAAGGCTATGGCTGAACTTAAGGAAACAGGCTCACTAAAGATTACTGTTGACGGAAACGAAGAATCGCTTTCAGAAGATGATTTGCTTATCGAATCGGCTCATAAGGAAGGCTTTGAATCAAACAGCGATTACGGTATTACTGTTGTGCTTGATACAAACCTTTCTGAAGAACTTATCGAAGAAGGATTTGTTCGTGAAGTGATTTCAAAAATTCAGACAATGAGAAAAGATTCTGATTTTGAGGTTATGGACCACATCAAAGTAAGCTGTGAGGGTAATAATAAGATTGCTAAGATTATCACTGATAATGAAAGCACTATCAAAGACGAAACTCTTGCAGATGAAGTTGATACAAATTCTGCCGACGGTAACACAAAAGAATGGAACATCAACGGTGAAAAGGTAACACTTGGTGTTAAGAAACTCTAATTTGGATTGACAGAAAATCATATACATTATGTAGTAACATATTAGTTGCAAGAACTCAAAAACCGCTTAAACACTACGTTTAAGCGGTTTTTGCTATGCTGTAAAATATGCTGGATTTTAAAGGCTGACTATATTTTGACTATCAGAGAGATTATTTTGAGCATTGAAGAAGTCGTTTATTTTATTGATAGATGCAGAAATTTGCTGATTGTCGAGGTGGGTATATATATCCAACGTTATCTGTATGCTTGAATGACCGAGCAGACGTTGAGCAGTTTTTACGTCTATGCCGGCATAGTATAAGTTAGTAGCATATGTGTGTCGGAACATATGCGGAGTTATATCGTTAGCTATTAGCCAGATTGGTCTTTTGCCGACATCTTCTTTTTTTCTTTTGCCTTGCTTCGGAATTGTACCGCCTGCGGCAAGATTTAATTTATATATCACATCACGCCATATTTTTCTAAATTCTGAAAGTGTAAGCAGATTGCCGTCCTCTGTTGTGAAAAGGTATATGCTATTTATACTATGTATATAATTCATCAATGATTGCAATAATTTATCGGGTATAGGTATTTCTCTGTTACCGGCTTGAGTCTTTGGAGAAGGCTTTATTGTGCTACTTCTATACTGCATAACAAGATTTTTTGAAATAGATATTTTTTTATTAATAAAATCAATATCGCTGACTGTTAAAGAAAGAGCTTCGCCTTTGCGGATACCCGTATAATATAGCAAGTCAATAAATACACGTTCCATAGAATTAAAATCCGCTTTAAAGATCAACTTTTTTTCAGCATCGGTTAAGGCTCGCTTTTTAGGTTTCTTTTTATTAGGCAAGGTTAAGCCTAAAGAAATATCCTTATAAATGTACTCGTTAATTATAGCTTGTTGAATAATCTGTTTTATTGTGATTTTAACTATTTCCGCAGTACGATGATGTCCGTCACGAATAATACTGTTTAATAATTCCTGTATGTGATGTGATTTTAACGCATTTAAACGAATATTGCCTAAGTTGGGGATAATATGTGTATTTAGTGCGTTTTGGTACATTAAATAAGTGTTGTATGCCTTGTCAGCTTTGTAAAGCTCTAACCACTTCTTGCCCCACTGCTCTACGGTCATTCCCTCGTCATTTATTATGATACCTTTATTCTGCAAACTTTTAAACTCAGCTACTTTTTTGTCAAGCTCCATAATTGTGCGACCGTATAATGTTTTACGTTTTGGTTTTCCATCGTCAGTGTAGCCGACAATCGTACTTGTCGCATACCGTCCATCAGGTCTTTTTTTATATTTAGCCATAAAAATAACACTCCTTTTCTTTGATTTTTGCATTGAAAACAGAGTGCATTTATGATACAATATTACTTGTCGGGATATTGTGTATAAATGCACTTTATTCTTTATTCCTTCGGCTGCGCCAACAGTCGGAGGAATTTTTTTTTATTAATCCATTTTTCTTAAATATTCGTCTGAATTGCTGAAGTACAAACGTCCGTTTTTATAGGTCAATGTGTATTGTTCAGCAATGGTTGTTCTTTTAATATCTTCATACAATGTAACATTTACTTTATCATTGTTTACTTCATATTTTCCAAAATACTTTTTAGTTCCTATATCTTTTGAAACTATCGAATCGGAAAATGATAGGGTATAATAACTACCTGTTGTATCTGAATTATGTTGCCAATGACCGTATATTACTTCGGATAGTTGTTGTGTTGTCATAGTTTCTTCTTTTTCTGTTAACGGAGCTACTGTCGGAACAGGAACAGTTGTCGGTTCAACAGTAGGCGTAGGTGTTGTATTTATTGTTGAAAGTTGAATTGTACTATTATTAAATCCTACATCAAAACCACCTACAATATCAGAAATATCACGAAGTTTAAAATATGTGTTGCCGTCAATATTGTAACCGTCCATAGAAATGTCTTTGCCATTTAATTGAATCGGAAAAGTATTTTCGGTTGCAATAAACTGCCCTGCAAACACTCCGACAGTTCCAAAGGCTACTGCTCCACAGATAAAACCTGTTATAAATTTTCTTTTCATACAAAGTCCCTCCATTCAAATAATTCTAACTCACACGCTCCTTGGGGAGCGTGACATACAGAAGAAACTATTTCAAATTATCAATCGCATATTGAGCTTCTTCTTCTGTGAATTTGTCACCATATTCAGAAACTAACTGATCTTTGATTGCTGCCGGTGACATAGCCATTGTTTCTTGATATGTTTCTGCGGATTTCAAAGCATTTGCATTGTAATCTACTTCAAGGTTATCAACTGCATATTGAGCAGCTTCAGCTGTAAATTTATCTCCGTATTCCGATGTAAGTTGATCATAGATACCTTGCTTTGACATATGCATCATATCACTATAATTTTTTGCCGATCTTAGTGCAGACTTATATTCTGTTGGAACATTATTATCTTCTTGTTTTGTTTCAGCAACTGGAGCAGTATCCGAAGTGGTTTCTGTTTGCGTTGTTTCGGTCTGGGTTGAAGTTGTACTTGAAGTATCGGTAGTAGGAGCAGTTGAGCAACCTGCTAATAGTACAGTTAATAGACCTGCAATGATAAGTGTTTTTTTCATAGTTGTTTCCTCCTTAGTTCTTGACATATCTTGTCAAAAGTTATATAATTCTTTTTGGAAGTATGTGGGTTACATATACAACTGTTTAATACCTATGGATATTCGCAGTATCCGTAGGTATTTTTTTATTAATTAACGGAATTTATCTTACATCACTTTGGAATGCAATAGCTTTACCCAAAATTCTTATGCTATTTAATTCTTCACCGACATATACAAAAGGTTCATATGCAGGATTTTCGGGATTTAAAATGATTTTGTTTTGTTCAGGATAATAATATACTCTTTTCAATGTAGCCTCATCATTAATTATAACTGCAGCAATTTCACCTTTCTCAACCATTGGTTGTTCTCTAATAAATACAATATCACCATCATATATTCTTGCATTTATCATACTATCACCGCATGCTCGCAAGCAAAAATCAGCACGAATATCTGTGCCGGCAAGTACATAACTTTCTTTATCTTCGCTTGCAAAGATAGGCTCGCCACAAGCTATATCACCTAACAAAGGTATTTTATGAGTCTTAATAGGGAAAACATTATTATATTTATTAGAAGATACAATATCTTCAGTTTCAGGTTCATCCCAACCCATTATAAATGAAGGGGATACATGCAAGGCTTTTGCCAAAGATACAATTTTATCACGTTTCATATTAGCAATATCACCTGACTCCCAACGGGATATAGTTGCTTCGCTGACACCGACTGACTGTGCCACATCAGCCATAGTCAATCCAAGTTCGATGCGTCTTTGCTTTATGTCATCATGCAAACTCATTTTTATTCACCTCACCAATAGTATAATACGTTCTTTGCGTTTTTGCAAGTATTTTATGCAAAAATTTAAAAAAACTTGCATAAACGTATTGACAATAAAAAAATACATGGTATAATAACTTACGGAAACGCAAGAAAGGAGGTGTAAAAATGTTTAATGAACAGGAGCTTAGGGTAGCAATGGTCAGAGAACAAAAAACAATGAAAGATATTGCGGATATGTTGGAGATAAGCCAAACTACCCTATATCGTAAGATTAAGCGAGATGGTGACTTCTCAAGAAAAGAAATTCAAAGAATAAGTGAATTTCTAAAATTAAAAGAACCGGATAAAATTTTTTTTGCATAATACTTACGGAAACGCAAGAAAAATAGAAAGGAAGATTTGAAAATGAAATTCAATGAAGAAGAATTTTTAAAAACAGAACTTGGTTCAGCGATGAAAGAATGTATTGACAATTGGGAAACGTACCTTTCTTCAGGATACCGTGACGGTGTAGAGCGATGTTATGCGCAATGGCAAGTGTATAAATTGGCGATTAAGCAATTTTACGGCATTGAATACCGCTTTATACGAGAAAACGAATATTATGGCTTAGTTACGGAAACTGGCGATTGGGTTTATAAAGTCAAAATATGATAGAAAGTAGGTGAGAGAAAAATGACTGAAGTAAAGCAAGTAGATTTAAAAACGTTTCGGGAAATGTATTGTATCCCGGAAACTACGATATTACGTTGGATACATACTAAGAATTTTCCGGCATATAAACAAGGTCACAAATGGTACATAGATGTCAAGGCATATGAAAAGTGGCGTGAAACTGAGCATATTAACAGTTACAAATATGCTTAAGGAGGTACAGATATGAAGTTGGCAATAGCAAACGGAAATGTGTATATCCAAAACACAAAGGAAGAATATCCGATAGTGAAAAGTCTGCCGAATGCAAAGTTTGATAAGAAAATAAAGGCTTGGGTAGTTCCTGCAACTCTTGATATTCTTAATCGTATACAACGTTTTATTAAATTAACACCGAAAATAGAAGCAGAGCGACAACGACTGCAGAAAAAGCAGAATAAGATTGATGCAGAAAGATTGAATGAAAATCCTGTACCTCTTGCAAAGTATCCGGTAAAGGTAAACCTTTTTAAACATCAACTTAGAGGTGCAAATATGGCATTAATAGCAATGGAATTATTGGAGGAATGACAATGGCAAAAAAATTAATATATGTTTGCTCACCGCTAAAATCAAATCGTTTTACCGGTGATATTAGTACAAATATAAAAAGAGCGACAGAGCATTGTAGAGCGGTAGTAGATTACGATAAACAATATTTGCCGATTGCTCCGCATATATATTTCACAAAATTTTTAGATGACAATAAACTTGAAGAACGTCAATTAGGACTTGAGTTTTCAAAAGACCTGTTATTGTTTTGTGATGAAATGTGGGTGTTCGGTACTTATGTTTCATCGGGCATGATGAATGAAATATCGCTTGCACTTGAACAAAATATGAAAGTTAAATTCATTGATGCAGATCTTGAATTAAACAAAATCAATAATCGAATAAGAGGTAAAAAATAATATGAATAAAGATAATACAGAAAATTTTAAGAAACTTCTGATGGCTACAAAGCGTATCGGAATTGAGGCGGTTTTGAATTGGCTTGAACATGCTACTGATTTCTTTACTGCTCCGGCAAGTACAAGATTTCACAGTAGCTATGAAGGCGGTTTGTTGGAACATTCTATAAATACATACAATGCATTAAAGGTATTAAATGAAACGGAACTAACGAACAGGCACTTGTTAAAAGATACAGTGGCTATTGTAGCACTTCTTCACGATATATGCAAGGCAAATACATATAAAGTCGTTGACCGTTGGAGAAAAGATAAAAATAACAAGTGGGAACAGTACAAAACATATGAGTTTAACGAAGATGAGCCACTGGGACACGGTGAAAAATCAATATTTATATTACAACGTTTAGGATTGCAAATGACTGAGCAGGAAGTTTATATGATACGTTGGCATATGGGCGGATTTGATGAAAGTAAACTACCATTACAAAGTGCTATGAAAAAGTGTCCTGAGATTGCATTAATTCATGCTGCAGACCTTATCGCTACTCATATTATTGAAAGTGAGGTTACTGATGACTAATCACGGCTTTGGACTGCTATATGAAATGGGATGCGGAAAAACGCTTACTGCGATAGCAATAACCGGAGCGGCATTTCTAAAAGGCAAGGTTAAGAAACTGTTGGTTGTTGCTCCTGCGTCAGTAGTACCGGTGTGGAGTAAAGAGTTTGATAATTTTGCGGATTTTCCGTATATGGTAGGCACGATGCAAGGGACAGCAAACAAAAAGATTGAAATACTTAAACGTCTGCAGCTCTCAGAACAACATATGTCGAAACCTATGTTATATGTAGCGGTCATCAATTATGAATCAGTATGGCGAGAACAGATTTTTGACACCATAAAAAAATGGAATCCGGATATGATTATATGTGATGAATCACAACGAATTAAATCAAATTCTGCACAACAAAGCAAGGCAATGCACGATTTGGGTGATATTGCACGATATAAATTGATATTGTCCGGAACTCCGATACAAAACAGTGCAATGGACGTTTGGAGTCAATATAGATTTCTTGATAAAACGGTTTTCGGAGATAATTTTTATAGTTTCCGAGCGAGATATGGTGTATTAGGTGGTTTTAACGGTAAGCAAGTAGTTGGTGTAAGAGATGTTGATTTATTGACTGAAAAAGCACATAGCATAGCTTACAGAGTTACCAAAGACGAAGCACTTGACTTACCTGAACAGACATTTGAAAACAGAGAGATTGAATTGACGGCTAAAGAACGAAAGCTCTACAACGAAATCAAAAAAGAATGTTTTGCGGAGATTGATGGTGGAACAATATCGGCGGCTATGATAACAACAAAACTGTTGAGATTGCAGCAGATCACAGGTGGATTTATACAACTTGATGATGATGCCAAACCTAAACAGATTGGAACAGGTAAGCTAAAGGCATTGGAAGATATAGTAGACGACTATGTAGTAGACGGTGGGAAGAAACTTGTTATTTTTGCAAGATTTATTCCTGAAATACATGCAATATGTGAAATGCTTGACAAAAAGAAAATACCTGACGGCAAAGGCGGTTCAAAATCTATGCGGTACTCAAAAATATGGGGCGCAGTCAAGCTTGAGGACCGTGGCGAGCAAGTAAGACAATTTCAACAGGAAGATGATGTTAGAGTATTTGTAGCACAGATTGATACGGCAGGGTTAGGAATAACTCTTACTGCAGCAGATACGGCGGTTTATTATAGTTTGAATTATAACTATGCAGCCTATGAACAATCTCTGGCACGAATACATAGAATCGGTCAGAAAAATAACTGTACATATATACACCTTGTATGCCCGAAAACAGTTGATACACAAATCTTAAAAGCATTGCACAAAAAAGAGGATCTTGCAAAATCAATAGTTGATAATTGGAAGATGTATTTTGAATAACACGGAAAGGAGGTGAAAGACGATGGAGAAAGCAGTATCAGCTTTTACTGCCATAGCAGTAAATATTAGAATGTTTGAAATGGGACATACGATATTGGCTATTCCGATAGGCATATTATTCGGAGTGATGTCGTACTATTCATTCAAATTTATTTCATCGGATAATAAAAAGAGCAGCAGACGAAGAATTTACGTTCGTAGGTTGAAGTAAATTCTTCATCTGCTGCAACACAAATGAGAGAATATCAAGTATTGCGACTACAAGATATTCAAGTTGATTGTAACACGACCAAGAGATGATGTCAATAAGGAGAAGAAAAATGAATGCAGAGGAATTAAGACACTATTTTTATAGTTGTAGTGATGATGCCATTGTAACAGGGCGCATTGAAACGGAAGATGGTACTTACATAAATCTTGAATTGGTTGAAGTTTTAGAATCCAAAACAAGCAATAAAGTAAGACTTGTATTTATGGAAAGCAAGGAGGATAAGAAACTATGTCAGTAATGAATGACTTGGCTACGAAACTGATGGAACTTCGTAGTCAAAAAGAAAGTTTAAAACAACAGACCAAAGATAATAATGCCGCTATCGAACAAACGGAAAATGAATTGGCGAGCATTATGCTTGAAGAAGGTAATGATAATTTCAGCCTTAATGGATATAAATTCATTCTTCAATATAAGGATATGTTTTCATCAAAAGTTGAATTCAGAGAGCAACTTATAGATGCATTAAAAATGCACGGGATAGACAGAGATGAAATCATAACCGAAACAATTCCGGCTCCAAAGTTAAACAGCATAATGAAAAATATCTATGAGGAAAACGGTGAGGAGTTACCGGAAGAATTCGCTGACATTGTAACAGTATTCAGTAAATCAAGTGTAATGGTACGAAAAGCAACCGGAAAGTCTAAGGCAGGTACTAAATTTTAAGGAAAGGAACATATCAAATGGATAATCAAGTATCATTGTTCCCGGATATTTTGGGAACAGAAATTGAAGAAACCGTAAAAAAAGAATGCGAAAGAACATCGCAGTACAATTATGAAAATTATTTTGAAAAAATCAATAATAAACATGAGGGCTATGGATATGCGGCGGAGGTTTTCGCAAGAATGGAGCAAGACGTTAAGCGTGTAAACGGAACTATGAAAACATATCTTACAATGTTGGCAAATGATGATACTTCATCATCGGAAGTGTTTATGAGAGATATGTTGGTGTATTCGCAGGAAGTAGCAAAAGAGGCTATCACATTGGCTGCATTAGCAAAGCGTATCATGGACGAAGTATTCCTTATGGAAACATTGCCGAATGAGGCATACGGTACAGAGGAATCAGACGAAGAAAAAATAGAATATGAAGATACAGAAAATACGGAGGAATAAAAAATGGCAAAAAATGAACTTGCAGTAATAGATAATTTTGAATTGTCGACTAATACAGACATTATGGAGGCATTAATTGAAGAATTGGGCGAAGATGCAAAAATTCCATATGACAGAGTGAAAATTCCATCAGGTGGAACTACGGCATTTGAAGTTCCGAGCGATGATCCTGACAATCCTGATATTGAAAAAGAAATCGAAGGCATTATTGTGTATGCACAAAAAATCAATGCATACTGGAAAGATGCATATTCAGGCGATAATACTTCGCCGGATTGCTCATCAAATGATGGTAAAGTCGGTGTAGAATTTGAAACAGGTGAAATACATAAATGCGTGGATTGCCCTTTTAATGAATTTAAGTCAGGTCCGAACGGAGTCGGCAAGGCTTGTAAGAATATGAGAAGATTATACATAATTCGAACAGGTTGCACATTACCTATTGTTCTTACTCTACCACCTACATCACTAAGAGCCTATGAAGATTATGTCGGAAGACAAATCGTAACAAAAGGACTAAGAACACATTTTGTAATTACAAAAATTTCATTAAAGAAAGCACAGAGCAAAGACGGGATTACATATTCGACTGCGCAGTTTACCAAAGTCGGCAGAGTTCCTGACGAAATGAAACCAGAACTTACAGCGTACTACAATAGCATGAAAACAAATGTTTCAAGTATGGCAATAGATGATGATGACTATGATAATATGCCAAGCAATCAAGCATCAAAAAACAATCAGGATAATGATGATGAATTTGAAGATGTAGATATCGAAAATGGTGAAATACCGAATTTTGAAGATGTCGGCAGCGATGCGTAATAAAAACAATAAGAGCGGTGGCATATGCTACCGCTCCAATAATAATCAGACAAGGTGGTACGCATGGAAAATTTAGATAACAGAATAAATTGGGTAGGGTTCTATTCAGGGTATCTGAATAATCCTAAACCTTGCGGTTCGAATAAAATGCACGCATGCTGTCCGTTTCATGAAGAAAAACATCCATCATTTTGGTTTAACACCAAAAACGGATTGTTTAAATGTGAAGGGTGTGGCGAAAGTGGCAATGCGACAGTATTTTTATCAAAAATAAAAGGAATTACACAAAGCGAAGCATATAGTGAATTACTTGAATTAGCCGGTGGCAATATTCAACCTGCAGAGTTGGAATATAACATAGATATGTATGCCAGTGAAAAATGTCTTAATTCAGAATGGTTAAAATCTGAAATTGGAATCAGCGAGGGAAAAGACAAAGCCGGCAAGCATATTAAAATACCGTATAAAGATAAAAACGGTAATAACGTGGCAGTTCGTAAACGATATAATCCGAGTAAAAAACCATATTTCAAATGGGGACAAGGTTCAAAGTTGTGCCTATACGGATTGTGGCGATTGCATGAAAAAGAAAAGTATTTGATATTTGTCGAAGGTGAATCAGATACGCAAAGTATGTGGATGATGGACTTCACCACTTGCGGTGTACCGGGAGCGTCAAATTTTAAAACTGAATGGGTTGCGGATATTGTTAATATTCCTAAAATATATTTACATATTGAGCCGGATCAAGGTGGACAAACATTTCTGCAGCAGATGGCAAAGAAATTATATGCCGGTAAATATCACGGCAAGGTATATACATTTAATCTCAATGATTACGGTGTGAAAGATCCATCAGAATTATATATCAAATATGGAACAGATGCTGTTGATATGATAAAAAAGGCTGTTGCAAAATCTAAACAAATTGATATACAAGCAATGTCCGAAGAAATTCCCGAAAGTGTAAAAGGAATGCCGGTAAAACTAAGAGTTCCTGAAGGGTGGCATTTATCCGAAGACGGTATATTCAAATTCAACAAACAGACCGAAAGCTATCAGAGAGTAAGTCGTACACCGATAATTATAACGAACAGAATTCACAATATGGATACCGATGAAGAAAAAATACAGATTGCATTCAAAAAATACGGACGTTGGCGAAAAGGTATATATCCGGCAACTACGATATATCAGTCACGAAGTATAGTTACATTGGCTGAGATAGGTGCAATGGTAACTTCCGAAAATGCAAAACAAGTTGTAGCATTCCTTGAGGCTTTGGAATCGGATAACATAGATTTAATCAAAGAAGTCCATAGTGTATCACAACTTGGATGGGCAGATGATGAACATTTCTTACCGTGTAATAATGGCGAGATAGTGCTTGATGTTGAACGAAACATGGAAAGCAGACTGGCAGCCTATGATAAACAGGGTGATTTTGAAGAATGGAAAAGAGTAATGCAACCGCACAGAGAACGTAATAAATTCAGATTTATTCTATCGGCTGCATTTGCTCCGGTGCTGTTGAAGTTGCTTAATCAACGTATATTCTTCATTTATAACTGGGGCGGAAGTGAAGGTGGCAAAACTGCCGCATTGCATGCCGCATTATCTGTGTGGGGTGATCCTGACAGTTTGAAAGTTTCATTTAATGCTACAAGAGTAGGATTAGAATATACCGCCGCATTTTACAAAGATTTACCGTTAGGTTTGAATGAGCGTCAGCTTGCCGGTGATAAGCAGGATAGCGTAGAACAAACAGTTTATATGTTATCTGAAGGTGCGTCAAAGGTAAGAGGTACTAAAGGCGGTGGATTACAAAAAATCAAGCAATGGAGAACTATTGTTATAGCCACAGGTGAGGTTGAGCTTGCCGGAAGTTCTTCACAGACCGGTGTTTCAACAAGAGTGCTTGAGATTTATGGTGGTCCATTCGATAACAAAATCGAAGCAAGCAATATGTATCCATTCACGGCACAGTGTCACGGACATGCCGGTCCGGTATTTGTACAAAATCTTATTAACAATTTAGAGAAAAAAATAGTACCGGATATACATAGCAATCTACAAGAATACTTTCGCAGTAAAGCGGCAGATACACGAAGTATATCGCACATTGATGCAGTCAGCACGGTAGCAACTGCAGATGTACTGGTTTCGATGTGGATATATGGCGAAGAACAATGTGCGGCAATTACCAAAGCGAAAAAAATGGGGATTGAAATATTAATGGCACAACCTACCGACAGAGAACGTGATGTGAATGAAAATGCACTACAATATATAATCGACTGGATACTGTCGAATAAGGAGCAGTTCACGGAATATGCCAAAGGTGCAAAATACGGTTTTGAGAAGATGGGCAAATACTATATCATTCCGAGTGTTTTAAGCGAGGCATTGAAACGTGTAGGTTATACAAAAACTAAAACACTTAGATTTTTGTATGAAAAAGGCATTATATCCAAAGATGGAGATAACGGTAGTTATACAGTTCGTGAATATATGGACACAAAACGTAGCAGATTTATTGAATTTGACTTTGAAAAGGCAATGAATATAAATCAAAACTTAGATGATGAATTTGTTCCAATAGATACAGATGATGATTTACCGTTTTAAAAAGTAGGAGGCAAGTGATTATGAATAATGAAAGATTAAAACGATTGCTTGACAAAAAACGTAGAGCATTACAATTACCAAAGGCAAAACTCGGAGCATTGGAAGATGAGTACAATGAACTGTTGCAACGAATTGATGAAGAACGACATCGACTACATATTGATGAGGATAGACTGAAAAAGTATATCAATTCATTGCGTGAAAAATTTTGTGATGATGATATGCAGTGGTACTTAAAAAATAATAAAAAGGCTAATTCTGAAATAGAAAAAGCAGAAAATATTATTTTAAAGTCTGCCCGGAGCGGTGATGTTTCCGACTGCGAATATTATAAGAAACAATTATATTTGCAATGGATGAACCTGCAGGAAAAATCGCATAAAAATCAACAACTGACTTTGTTGTAAATAAATATTTCAAATGCGAATGGTTTGCATTTATAACAATTATATAAATAGAATAAAAGAGGTGATTATAATGTCCATAGAAAGAAAAAAACACAGAGGACGAAAACCTAAAACAAATGAGTATAATTCAATTTTTTCTCAACGATTAAGAGAATTAATAGATAAAAATAATTTAACATTGCCTGAACTTGCAATGCAAATTAATACAACTCGTCAATCAATAGGACAATGGAAAAATGGTGATACTGTACCTAATATCATAATGTTAAAATCTATTGCGGAATATTTTAATGTTTCGGCTGATTATTTGCTCGGAATATCAGAATATAAAACATCGGAAACTGCAAATGTCGGATATATTACCGGTCTTTCTGCAGTGTCAATAAGTAAATTGAACCACATAGCGACAAGTTGTCAAAGCAATAAATATGATTTTTATAAAATGATAGAATATTTGTTGTCTTGGGACAGGCTCAAAGAATTTTCAACTATGTATGTGAAATATTTAAAGTCCAGAGCCGACAAAGTAACAACGTTGGATACCGATGGTAATGAAGATGAGTTTAGTTTGAAATATATCAGGCTTATGTCACTTCAACATCTATTTAACGACTTCATTGAATTTTCAGATGATTTTGAAAGTGTAGGAAGAAACGCATGGCAAGAAAAGAACGGAATATACAGTCAGATATAATGGATTACCTGAGTGGGAATTTGAAAAAAGGTATCACCGGAATAGGTGGGTGGTGGTTAAATTTTCACGGCGGTAGTGTATATATGCCACGAGGAATACCGGATATAATCGGTTGCTTTAAAGGTTATTTTGTAGCCATTGAAGTAAAGCGTCCTGGGGAGCAACCACGAAAAATTCAAGAACATACACTGAATGTTCTTCGTTCCGCAGGAGCAAAGGTGTGCGTTGCATATAGTGTTGATGATGTAAGGGAGCTTATAAAAAATATAGAGGAGAATACGAAATGAAGATTGAAATAATGATGTTTGTATTTGCGTTTGGATTTTGTATAGGTGCTGTTGCAGCAATGGTTAAGGAACAGTACAGACGAAAAAAACGAATGCAAAGGCGAAATGAATTTATAAACAGACGAACGAATTCGACAACCGAAGCATTTGCCGGTATAGCACAAGCATTAAACCAGATGAATGATACGGTAGCTACTACAACCAAAGGGATTACAAAATTCAAAGGTAGCAGTAATTCAATGACAAATGATGAATATAGAAATGCATTAAAGAGGGATTTAGATGAGCGAAAAAAGTCGAAGTCAACTAATCATTGAATATGCAAATGAATATTCAAGAATTGCATTGAAAAAGGGTGGCAGGGTAGCTATGCAGAAGTTCCATAAGGATTATTTTACTGAAAAGATTTTTAGTGTAATAGAACACGAAGTAATTCTTCATCTGACGAAAGCGTATTTACTCTGCAAATCCGGTCATATCAGTAGAACAGAATGTAATCAAGAACAAAAAAAGTTATTATCAGTTTTGGAAGATTAGAAAGGTAAGTAAGCAATGGCAAAAAAGAAAAAATCAAAAATTCAAAAAATGTACATAACATATGGCGAAAACTTCGGATCTATATGCCGTAACTGTTGCAATTTAATTGCGGTAAAAAATATAGACGGCAAATGTACATGCAAATGTAAGGCTTATGGTGTATCGAAAAATGATGATACGAATTGGCACGGAAAACACATGGGGTGTGGATTGTATAATATGCCGTTTAATGATACTAAATACAGTCCGATTTTTAAGAAAAAAGTATCAGATAGGAATGATAAAAATGGCTAAGTCGAAGAAAAAGGGCAAAGGACCAAGTAATAGGAAAGTGCTTGAACGTGAATTGAAAAAGGAGCGAGATGCACTTATAAAAATGGCGAGTGCAATAGCCATTAATCACCTAAACGTAATTCCGTTGTATGTACTGCGTATGCAGTACGGCTTCGGAAAGAAACGTGGACAAAAATTCATAGCAGAAGTTATGAGAATTCACAATGCGGTAATTGCAGGTGAAGTCAGTGTTGAAACACTGAAATCCGAACTGGATTACGGTATGGATATTCAGATTGAAACGGACTGGACCGATGTATTAGAAGATGGTGAAAGTGAGGAATAACAATGAATTTGATAAAGTGGATTAAGAGAAAAAGCATATTAAAAAAACGTATCATTATTTTTGAAAAACAGTTGAAAAACGCAATGGATATAAATAGTCTTAATTTTCATGAAGGTGAGATTTATGGAACATTACATTTAGCCTATGATTTGGGAATAATAGACAATGAGGGGTATTCGGTTGTAACAAATAAAGTTTCGGCATTTAGGCTAAAACAATACGTCAAAATCGGGAATGCTCAGAAAGATAAAATATCAAAGAACACGGAGGACTAAAGATGAAAAATAAAAATTATTATGCCGTTTTGAATGTAAATGATAGGTGCATGGATTTTGATTGTCGATGTAATCATGTGAAATTCATGGATGGTTTTGCGGTTTTTCAAGAACATACAAACGAAAATGATGTAACACTGGCGATAATTCCAAAAGAGAGTATACTTTTTATCGCAACGGAGTAAGGAGGAAAGGCATGACAAGAGCTGACTATATAAGGCGAATGACGGATGACGAGTTAGTTAAATTATTGGTATGGCGTAAATTTGATTTTTTGGAATATGTGCCAGATTGTGATGAAGATTGTGAACATTTCAAAGGGGGTTGTGCAAATAGTTGTCCACATGAACGAAAAGAAAGAGCAGTGAGAGAGTGGATTACGGAGAGTATAGATGACGCAAAGCAACAAATCGAAGAAATGCTAATTGAGCATTGGAAAGATGGGATTAAATATTTAGAGGACGGATTAAAGGAATTTCAAGAAAAATAAACGGAGGAAAAGTAATGAAAGTAGAATTAAAAGTGAATGATAAAACCGTCCAAGTTGAAATGACGGAGGAACAGTTAAAAGAACTGGGAGTGATTAAACCTAGAACTGGGTATGAGAGAAGAGAAGAATGTAACAATAAGAAGTATTATTTTGTCAATACTATAGATTTAGTAATAGAAAATGAGAATACCGTCCTATTTGACCAAAATCGTTATGATGTAGGCAATTATTACAGCGATAAAACCATTGCTGAGAACAATGCTCGTGCAGACAGATTGCTCCGACGCTTGCGTCAATGGCAGGGAACACATGACAGAGCTATTTCAACAAAAGATTGGCAGGATAAAACTCTTTGTCTTTATAGCATAAAATACAATTATTCACTTGATATGCTCTATGCCCACGCAGATAGTTATTGTCGAGGTTTAAATAACATATACTTCACATCTGAAAAAATAGTCAAAGAGGCTATCGAGCAATTCAAAGATGAATTAGAATGGTACTACACCGAGTATGTTCAAAGATTGGACGAGGTGTGGGATTAATGCAAACAAGAGAGAAATACATATTGGATGTGTGTTGTGGTTCAAAAATGTTTTGGTTTGACAGAGATAATAAAAATACAATCTATATGGATTGTAGGGATATTTCTGAAACATTATGCGACGGCCGTAAATTGGAAATACATCCCGATGTGATAGGCGATTTCAGAAATATTCCGTTTGATGATAATACATTCAGTCTTGTAGTATTTGACCCTCCACATTTGAAAAATGTAGGCGAAACATCATGGATGGCCAAAAAATACGGAAAATTATCTGATGAATGGCCAAAAGATTTAAAACAGGGTTTCAAGGAATGTATGAGAGTATTACGACCACAGGGTGTATTAATTTTTAAATGGAATGAAGAACAAATCAAACTGAAACAAATATTAGATATTATTGACTATAAACCGCTATTCGGAAACAGAAGAGCTAAAACACATTGGCTTATTTTTATGAAACAGTAGGATTAATAATGACTAAGTAGGAGGACGATAATGTTGAAAAAGCATAAAAGAAATATAGCAAAGATAATTTTTGAATCTTGGGACAAGCACACTGAAATGTGGTGTCGGATAGCGTTTATTCTGATGATACCGGCAGCACTGAACAGAATGTTTGCTACAATATGTATTATATTTGGTTTTATATTATTAGCCATCATTAGAACTGGATACGAAAAATATTGGCATTTAGATGATGCCGACAAAAAAACAGAGATTGTAATCAAAGGTTTGATTAAAGCATTGGAAAAAGATGATTTAGTTCAGGATAAAAGCAATAAAATTGTTCCGCCGAACAAGAAACCGGCTAAATGATAGGGAGTAACCCGCCGCATGGAAGGTAATATAAATAATGCGAGAATACATACCTAAAATTAAATATATACGTCCTGAAGTTTGGAAACGTATAACTTCTGTTATAAAAGACTATAACAATTTAAAAGCTGAGTACAGTCTGCTTATAAATAATGAAAATGCAGAAGTAATAAAGAATGAGATTGAACGTAAATTAACTGCGGTTGACAATGCTATGAATAGTTTTGATGCCGAGGTGCAGGAACTCATAAAACAACGATACTGGAAAGGCAGAATATATAGGGATGTAATGTTACCGCTTTCGGAAAGTACGATGAAACGATATGTGCGGCGGTTTGTTATAACTGTGGGACGTAACTTAGGGGAATTAAAATGAGGCGGAATAATAACCGCCTCGTTTTGTTATAATGCAATCTTTTCACCTGTGGCACGATTTATAAAGTTGATTTCAAGTTCACAGCCAAGAACATCGGCAATGGCTGTCAGTTCCTTTTCGTCAAAATTATTGCGTGACATTTTATTTGATAAATTCTGTCTTGAGCAATTTAATTGATTGGCTAATTCGGTCATTGTAAAATTATTGCGTTTCATAATTACTTTTATTTTTTCTACGGTTGTAAGCATATAAATCATCCTTTCTACTATGTCATTTTATATTAACATTATACATCTAATAATTTAAAATGTCAATAAAAAATTAAAAAAGTAATAAAAAAATGTCGCAAAATACTTGACAAACGACACTGTATGATGTATAATAGATAATGAAAGGAGGAAAAGATTATGAGAACAAAACGAAGGCAAAAGCACAAAAAAAAGAGGACGATTAATCTTGAAGAATTGGTTGTCAAAGGATTAATCGACCTCGCAATTTCAATTATAAGCGCTTGGATAATTAAGCACCTATAAGAGAATAGAGAATACGGAGGAACTTAAAAAATTTCTCCTCTCATTCTCCATTATAAAACAGAAAACAAAAAAAGTCAAGGAGGTTCAGAAAATGAAAGAAACACTATTGCTTGCTACGGAAATATTGGGAGCTATCGGCATAGCTGACTTGGTAATGGCTGCAGTGATTTATATTTACAGAAAAATAAAAAAATAGATGGAGAATAGAAAATGAAAGAATCAGAAAAAAAGATATTAAAACATTTTGCGGTTAAGGCACAGCGTGAATGTGGATTGCGTAGTCGGAAGAAACATGTACCGATGACACGAATGATATTACTTGAATGTTCGACTTCGGACAAAATTGAAAGTATTGATGATGTTAAATATGTTATGTTCGAAGATTGCAAAGACGGTCAACAATATCAGTGCCGTAAAGAAAATGGTCATTACTCTGTAGAAAAAAATGAAAGAGTAACCTTAGAGCAACCGACAGATGATGAAATAAAAAATTTGTTGGATATAAATCCGAATAAAGTATTGGAGGGAGTCGAAGCGAATCTTCTTACCAAAGATGAAGCAGAGAATTATATTAAATAATAATGCTATATTGTAGTATGCACTCAGTCGAAAGATAGGGTGCATATTTTTTTTGTAAAAGTTGTCCCATAGATTTGCCATTCTGAAAATCGCATAGCTAAGCGGATAGATTGTATTTTTTTCAACCAAAATAATGGGACAAGTTTTATAACTAATATATCTATTATGAAAACTGAAGTATATGTAATTCAAAATTGATGTGAGTTTTATTATATATATATTTATAAAAGTTGTCCTATAGTATATAAAAGTATGGATGAAACGGCATAGTTAAGCCGTTTTTTTAATGGGACAACTAATGGGACAACTTTTATATCTTTTCAAAAAAGTTGACACACGGGGGCAATTTAAGTTTGATACAATAACAATCAAGGGATAGCAATATGGTTGCTAAACCTTAAGGACCAATCCGCCGTTGCTTTCCTCCTTTCGGGCGGCGGATTTTATATTATAACAAAGGAGAATACAGAGGTGAATGTAGTATGCCAATACAACCAAAGAAACCATGCAGACATCCCGGTTGTGCAAATTTAACGCACGGCAGGTATTGTGATGAACATATAAAGTTGCATATGAAAACTGACAGATTGTCGGCACATAGGCGAGGATATGACAGAGCTTGGAGAGTTGCAAGCAAGCAATTCCTTATTGCACATCCGTTATGTGTTATGTGTGAACAAAACGGAATATTAAGACCTGCAACGGTTGTGGACCATATCGTTCCGCATAAAGGCGATAAAGATTTGTTTTGGGATATGAGTAATTGGCAAGCATTATGCAAAGAATGTCACGACAGAAAAACCGCCACAGAGGACGGTGGCTTTGGACGACATAATATAACCTACTGACTGTAATGGCGGTGTGATAGGTGGACGGATAAAGAACAGCGATAGAGAATATATGCAGGTGGGGCAGTCGGCTGTTGAAAAAATATTTTTTGAATGGGGAGGGGCGGTATAAATCTCTAAAGGCGGTCTTTTTGTAGACCGCCGCCCCCCTTTTTGTACAATTTCGCGAAAGTTTTTAGGGGGATAGGAGGGATAAGACCTATGGGCAAACGAGGACCTAAACCCGGAACCGGTGGCAGACCGAAAAAGGCATTGTATGACAACATTATTGACGGTAATCCCGGAAAGCGTTCGCTTCAAGTTTTGGATGAAACAATGAATCATGCCGATCAGGATTTAACTCCGCCACCGTATTTGAATGAAAATGGGATACGCATATTTAATCAGACTGTAGATTGGCTGAAACCAACTGGCATTTTGGGATATATTAATCCGGCGCATATCGCTGAATATGCAAAATGTAAGGAACGTTGGTTAGAGTGTGAGGAATGGAACGATAAAAATTTGTTGGCAAAACATCCTACAACAGGACAGCCAATGCAATCTCCATATGTTGAAATGGGATTGAAATATTTGCGGCAAGCGGATGTGGCATGGTCCAAAATATATGATGTTGTTAAGGAAAATGCAACAGTAGAATTCAGACCAAACAGTCCAAATTCAGATGTAATGGAATCATTGCTATCAATGAAAACAACGAAAAAATAGGAGTAGATGATATGAAACAATCAAAATGTGAAATAAAAGATATTCCTATATCGGAATTGAAACAATCAAAGTATAACCCAAGGAAAAATCTTAAGCCAGGCGATACTGAATATGAAAAACTGAAAAATTCTATTCTGAATTTTGGATATGTTGAACCTGTGATATGGAACAAACGTAGTGGAAATATTGTAGGTGGTCATCAGCGTGCAAAGGTTATGCAGGATTTAGGGTATGAATCCATTACTTGCATTGTTGTTGATTTAGACGACTTGCAAGAAAAAACTTTAAATATTGCATTAAACAAAATCACCGGTGAGTGGGATATTCCGCTTTTGACTGATCTTTTAAAAGAAATTGATAATAGTGATTTTGATGTATGCTTAACTGGCTTTGAGCCTGAAGAATTGGGAGAAATGTTTGGAGAAGTTAATCCTGATGATTTAACCGGTGATGATTTTGATGTAGAAGCTGAATATGAAAACATAAATACACCGTTTACGGAATTGGGGGATGTATGGTGTATCGGAAATCACAGATTGATGTGCGGAGATAGTACATCTAAAGATGATGTTTCTGAATTGATAGACGGAAATGTTATGGATATGTGTTTTACTGATCCTCCGTATAACGTAAATTATGAATCTGCGAACACCGGAAAAATAATCAATGATAATATGTCGGACAATGAATTTTTAACATTTCTGATAGCAGCATTCAAAATGATTGTATTTTCATTGAAACCGGGCGGAGCATTTTATATATGCCATGCAGACAGTGAGGGATTGAATTTCAGAAAGGCAGTTAAAAGTGTTGGCTTACTGATGAAACAATGTATTATTTGGGTTAAAAATTCATTTGTACTTGGGCGTCAGGATTATCATTGGCAACATGAACCGATATTATATGGCTGGAAAGACGGAGCTGCACATTATTTTACTGATGACCGGACAAAAAGTACGGTTATTGACGATTGGAAAGATACTGATTTCAGCAAAATGAAAAAAATTGAGCTGATAGAGTTTTTAAATAAATTAAAAACGGAACAAAATGTATCAACTTCTATAATCCGTGAAGATAAACCAAAACGCAATCCGGATCATCCAACAATGAAACCGATAAGATTGTGTGCAAGATGTATACAGAATTCGTGCAGACGAAACGAAAAGGTTATTGATTTGTTTGGTGGAAGTGGCTCAACGCTTATAGCCTGCGAACAAATAAACAGAAGTGCGTACCTTATGGAACTTGATCCTAAATTTTGCGATGTCATTGTACGGCGATATATACAAACATTTCATGATAGCAAAAACATTTTCCTTATTCGCAATGGTCAAAAAATGACGTTTGAGGATTTGGAGTTTTGACAAGGAGTGTAGTATAAAATGGCTTATCGAAAAAACGAAAGAGGACTATATGTAGATGATGATAAGGCAAACTACGCTATTAATTTTATTCAATGTTTGAAACACACCAAGGGTGAATGGTACGGATTACCGTTTGATTTGATAGATTGGCAAGAAGAGTTCATTCGTGATGTATTCGGCACTATAAATACGAAAACAGGGTACAGACAATACAATACTGCATATTTGGAAGTACCGAAAAAGCAAGGTAAGTCAGAAATAGGTGCAGGATTGGCATTGTTATTAACGTGTGGTGACGGTGAATATGCGGCGGAAGTATATGGTTGTGCTACCGATAAAGAACAGGCATCAATTATTTTTGATGTTGCGGTTGCAATGGTAGACCAGTGTCCGGCATTGAAAAAGCGAATGAAATTAGTTCTTTCACGAAAAAGAATGATATACACACCGACAAACAGTGTGTACCGTGTTTTGTCTGCTGATGTAAAAAATAAACACGGATTTAATGTTTCAGGGTGTATATTTGATGAATTGCATGCACAACCAAATCGTGATTTATGGGACGTAATGACCAAAGGTGCAGGTGATGCAAGGCGGCAACCGTTAACTATCGCATTGACAACAGCCGGCACGGATAGAAATAGTATTTGTTTTGAACAACACCAAAAGGCTCTTGATGTTGCAAGCGGCAGACGTAACGATCCTACATTTTACGGTAAGATATATGGACTGACCGAAGAAGATGACTGGGAAGATGAAGCAAATTGGTATAAAGCTAATCCGTCACTTGGACAGACTGTTGATATTGAAAAGGTTCGACAATTCTATCAAAGTGTAAAAGGCAATCCAGTTGAAGAAAATCAATTCAAACAGCTGCGATTGAATATATGGGTTAAGCAATCTGTGCGTTGGATGCAGATGGACGAATGGGATAAGAACGATGAAGTGATTGATCCTGATATGTTAATCGGACGTGAGTGCTATGCAGGACTTGACCTTTCTTCGACTTTGGACCTTACCGCATTTGTTTTGGTGTTTCCTCCGAGAAATGATGGCGAAAAATATATATTCTTAGCATATTATTGGATACCTGAAGATAATATGCACAAGCGATCAAACAAGGACCATGTACCATATGACAAGTGGTACGCAGAGGGAAATATATATGCGACCGAGGGTAACGTAGTTGATTATCGTTATATTGAAAAAACAATTAAAGATATAGCAAGTAAATATGTAATCAAGGAAATTGCATATGACAGATATAATGCGACACAAATTATTCTTAATTTACAAGATGAGGGACTTACAATGGTTCCGTTCGGTCAGGGTTTTAAGGATATGTCGCCACCAACAAAGGTGATATTGAGTGAAGTATTACATCATAACATTATTCACAATAATCATCCTGTTTTGAGATGGAATTTTGAAAATGTATATGTGAAAACAGATGCTGCAGGAAACCTAAAACCGGATAAAGAAAAATCAACAGAAAAAATAGACGGGGCGGTAGCTGCAATAATGGCATACGATCGTGCCACAAAGCATACCGAATCAGGCAGTGTCTATGATGATAGAGGTTTGTTAGTAATTTAAGGAGTGAAACTGATGGGAATTACAGACAAGGTTAAATCACTATTCCGTTCAAGGGATAAGCCACAGAATCATACAGGGGATAACTTGTTTTCATTTTTGTATAACTGGGGAATGACATGGACCGGAAAGAGGATAACCGGATATAACGCAATGCAAACAACAGGCGTGTATGCCTGCGTTCGTATCATTGCTGAAACCGTTGCATCGTTACCGTGGCATATATACAGATATACTGCAGATGGCAAGGTGCGAGATTATAAACATCCGTTGTATTTTCTTCTGCATGATGAGCCTAATCCTGAAATGACATCATTTTCATTTCGGGAAACAATTATGACGCATTTGTTGTTGTGGGGAAATGCGTATTCGCAAATAATTCGCAATGGCAGAGGTGAAGTGATTGGCTTATATCCACTTATGCCAAACAAAATGTATGTGGACAGAAATCCGGCTGATAAAAAAATATATTACAAGTATACCACCGATAACGAAGGAACGCTTATTTTATCTGCGGATGATGTGTGGCATATTCCCGGTTTGGGATTTGACGGACTTGTAGGCTATTCACCTATTGCGATGGCAAAACAGGCTATAGGTTTAGATGTTGCTGCCGAAGAATATGGGGCAAGCTTTTTTAGAAACGGTGCTACACCTTCGGGAGTGCTTACACATCCGGGACATATCAAGGACCCTGAGAAGATGCGTGAAGCATGGGAATCAACATACGGCGGTACAAATTCTTCGCATAGGACTGCAATTCTTGAGGAGGGAGTAAAGTATGAACGTATTTCAATTCCTCCGAATGAGGCACAATTTCTTGAAACAAGAAAATTTCAACTTACTGAAATTTGCCGTATTTTCAGAGTGCCACCACATATGGTGGCAGATTTGGATAAGGCAACGTTCAGTAATATAGAGCAACAGTCATTGGACTTTGTACAAAACACAATTAGACCATGGCTTGTAAGAATTGAGCAAAGCGGAAATTCAAAATTATTAATAAAGCCTGAAAAGGGTACAGTTTTTAATAAATTTAATGTTGACGGTTTACTTCGTGGTGATTTTCAAAGTCGTATGCAAGGTTACGCAATCGGACGTCAGAACGGTTGGTATAGTGCAAATGACATACGGGAATTGGAAGATATGAACCGAATCCCTGCAGAACAAGGCGGAGATGAGTATTTGTGTAATGGCAATATGACAAGGCTTTCGGATGCAGGTAATTGGAATAAGTGATTACATAGGGGGTGATTAAGTGAATACGTTTGATATTGATGGGGTTATAGTATCAAATGATGATGCGTGGATTTATGATTGGTATGATATAAATAACATTTCACCGCAAAAGGTCAAGAATTTTTTAGATGAGGCAAATGGTGAAGATGTCATCATAAATATTAACTCGGGCGGCGGTGATTTCTATGCAGGAGTTAATATTCACGATACTATTAAAGCATATCCGGGAAACGTTGAGTTAAGAGTAGTAGGATTGGCGGCAAGTGCGGCAAGCATTATAGCGATGGCAGGTAAATGTTTCATTTCGCCGGCATCTAACATTATGATACATAATGTATCATGTACGGACTCTTCGGATAGAAACGGCAAGCGAAAATGTGCTGATGACATGGCTGTCACTGACAAGGGACTTGCATTTCTGTATTCGCAGAAAACAGGTTTGCCGGAGGATGAAATCAGCAGAATGATGGATGAAGAAACATTCCTTGATGCCAAGACTGCACTTGAAAAAGGGTTCGTTGACGGAATTCTTGGTGATGAACTTGTTAATACACCAAAATTCAATAATTCAGTGTCTATGATGCATTTGCTACCTAATGAGGTGCTGAATAAAACACGTCAATTAATAGTAAATGACATGAATAGAAGAAATCAAACCACAAGAAAAAATGCAAATAAGCCGGCAGGAACACCGGTAGATAGTTTGTATAAACGATTAAATTTACTTAGGAGGGTATTTTAAATGTCAAAAATTTTAGATCTAAGACAAAAACGTAGTGAACTATGGGATAAAGCTAAGGCATTTTTGGATAGTGCAAGCCGTAGTGAAGATGGAACTCTTTCTGCGGAAGATTTATCTACATATGAGAAAATGGAGGCTGATATTGATAGCCTCGGTCGTGAAATTTCAGCAATGGAAAGACGTGAACAACTTGATGCAAAAATGAGTGCACCTGTGACTAATCCTATTGTCGAAAATCCTGACAATAATGGTATTAATAACAACGCTAAGACTGGACGTGCATCAGATGAATATAAAAACGCATTCTGGCAAAATGTTCGAATGAAATCAGTTCCGCATTCTATTATGAATTCATTAAACATAGGCACTGACGGCGAAGGTGGCTATCTTGTTCCGGATGAATATGAACAAACGCTTGTACAGGCTTTGGAAGATGAGAATTTCTTCCGTTCAATAGCAACTACGATTACAACAGCAGGTGACCGTAAGATACCTATGGCAACAGGTCACGGTACGGCATCATGGGCTGAAGAAAAAACTAAGCTTAAGGAAAGTGATGAAACATTCGCACAGGAAACATTGGGTGCATATAAAGCTACTACAACTGTTAAGGTATCGGAAGAATTGTTGTATGACAGTGTATTCAATCTTGAGGCATATATCTCACAAGAATTTGCAAGAAGAATCGGTTCTCTTGAGGAAGAAGCATTCTTGGTTGGCGATGGAACAGGCAAGCCTACAGGTGCGTTTAATTCAGCAAAGACAGGTGTAACAGCGGCAAGTGCAGAAGCTATTACTTTTGATGAAATCTTTGATTTGTTTTATAGTCTAAAATCCGCATACAGAAAGAACGGTATATGGATTTGTAACGATACTACAATCAAGGCTTTAAGAAAAATTAAGGATGCCAACGGTCAATATCTATGGCAACCGTCAGTTTCAGCTAATACACCTGATATGCTGTCAAACAGACCTATCAAGACATCAAGTTATGCACCTGAAATTGGAACAGGTAAGACACCTATTATATTTGGTGATTTTAGTTATTATTGGATTGCCGACAGACAAGGTCGTTCATTTAAAAAGCTGGCTGAGATATATTCAGAAACTGATGAGGTTGGATTTAAGACTACAGAAAGAGTTGACGGTAAGTTACTTCTTCCTGAGGCAGTTCAGGCACTTAAGATGGCGTAGTCGTAATAAAAATGGCGGTGTTAAATTCACCGCCGAAAACTAAAATAGGGAGGAAATGCAATGAAAAAGGTTGAAATAACAAAGTCTTGTAGCGGAATACGTTTTACATTTCAGCAGGGTGAAGTTGTAGATATTGATGATCGCTTGGCAGACGATCTTATTCGTGCTAAATTTGCGATTGCGGTTGATATAGGCGAAACTGCAGATAGTGAATCTGTGGATGGTGAAACTGTTGCTGAAGATGAAAAGAAACCTGTAAGACGTAGACGTGCTACCCAAAAGGATGTGCAGGACGATGTCGGATAATGATGAAAAGCCGTTTGATACTTCGATAACTATTGAAGAAATAAAGCAGTATTTACATCTTGATGATGACAGTGAAGATGAATATATACATATACTTATAATTTTAGCTGCTGAGATATGCGAAAATTACACTCGTGAAACTCTGCCTGAAGAACTGCCGAAAAGTTATAAACAGGCTATGCTTATGATTATAGGATATTTCTTCGAAAACCGTGAAGGTAGTAAAAATGGATTGCCTCCGGCGATATTTTATCTTCTTGCTCCATATCGAAAGGCTGTGTTTTAGATGAATTATTCTAATTTACGTCATAGAATTATATTTTTGAAACCATGCGGTAATACGATTAATGGTATGAATGAAAATGTAACTCGTTGGATACCGTTTAAGCCAACAAACAAAAGCGTAGATGAATCAGATATATATTTATCTGAAGATGATAAGGGGAATCCAATATTGACTTATGACAGCGGTGTTTTGTACAGCCATACAATGGCATTACAAAAATATGCCGTGTGGGCAAATGTTGCACCGCAAACAGGTCGAGAGTATGAGGAATCACAAAAAATCAGAGCTGAAACCACATACAACATAAATGTGCGATACTTTCCCGGAATTACTTCGGATATGAAGATAATGTATGGTGTGAAAATTTTTAATATTGTGTCGGTGTTGGATATTAACGAACGTCATACAAATCTTAAAATTGTTGCGGCGGAGGTTGATCGAAATGGCTGTCAATAAGGATCTTTTTGGGTTTGATGAACTTGAAAAAGCATTTAATCGAACAATTAAACGCTATCCGAATGAGGCAGATGCATTGCTTATGGCTCAAGGACAAGCTGTTACAAAATCAACAAAATCAAAAACACCGGTTAAAACAGGAAAACTCCGAAGATCATGGAGATTGAAAAAAGTAAAGGTGTATAAAAGCGGTACTGTAAGAGTAGTCAGAATACAATCTTCAGCACCACACGCACACCTTATTGAATACGGACACAAGGTCTATACAACAGGTGGTCGAAAGGGTAAGGTGGGACGTTATAATGCAGTGCAACGTTCAGTCAGGGGTATAAAATCTCACGGCAACGTGCAAGGCGTGCATATGTTGGAGGAATCGGTAAAAGAGGCACAACAAAGATTTGACCGTGATGCACAAAAGATGATTGATAAGATTACGGAGGATCTGAATTTATGACAACTACTGAAAAAGACATAGAAACGGCAATCGCAGGTTTGTTGAACAAATCAGGGTTTAATGTTACGGCATCAGAATTAAAAGAGGGATTTCCAAAGCCTACTTTTTTCATTGATGTATTTCCCTCAAGTTCATCATTGTCGGGTCCATTGCTCGAGAAGGTAGACATAAGTGTTGAATTAAAATACATTCCTGCAATAGAAAAAACAGAACATCTTATTGATGTGATAAATAAACTGAAATATTTGTTTTTGTATCAGCCATTGACTGTAAATGATAGAAAACTTACAGTGCAAACTATTGAGTTTGAACGTGAAAATTATGTGTTATACGCATATTTCTCTGTTAGTTTTCTTCAAGAAATACCTGTTGATGATGATTATGAAAATATCGAAGAAATAAAGTTGGGAGGAATTTTATAAATGGGACTACCGGAAATTTTAATTGATTTCAAGACACAGGCAGAAACAGCAGTTATTCGTAGTGAGAATGGCATAGTTGCACTTATACTTGATGACACTACGAAACAAACATTGTCGGCTACATATGTATATGAGGCTGATATTCCTGCTGATGATTGGACTGCTAAAAATCGTGATTATATAAAAAAGACATTCCTCGGAACACCGAATAAAGTCATTTTGGAACGTAGATTGAATGTAGAAGATGGCTATGCGGGTGTTTTGGCAAGATTGAAGAACAAAGAATGGGATTATCTTGCTGTACCGGGAATTGAAAATAAAGATGTTCAATCTGTGTATGATTGGATATTGGAGCAAAGAGCCGCAAAGCGTACATTTAAAGCTGTACTTCCGTGTACAACTGCAAGCGTATCTGCTAATGACGAGGGTATCATTAACTTCTCGACCGAGGAAATTAACGTTTCAGGACAGTCGTATACATCAGCGGAGTATTGTTGTAGAATTGCCGGACTGTTGGCAGGTACAGCAATGACAGAAAGTGCTACATATTCGGTACTTGCGGAAATAACAAGTATCAAGGAAAGTGAAACACCGGATACAGATATTAATGAGGGTAAATTCATTCTTATTAATGACGGTGAAAAAATAAAAGTCGGACGCAGTGTGAATTCGCTACATATTTTAAGTGGTGACAAGACTGAGGATATGAGCAAAATCAAGATAGTTGAGGCTATGGACTTGATGCGAAAAGACATTCGCACGACATTTGAAAACAATTATATCGGCATTAATAACAGTTATGATAACAAAATGTTGTTTGTCGGTGCAGTAAAACAATATTTTAATAACTTGGAATTACAAGGAGTGCTTGATAAAGAGGCTGATAATACGGTTGATATTGATGTAGATGCACAAAGACAATGGTTGGCTGAAAAGTATGATGTAAGTGGTATGTCAGACAGTGAAATTCGTGTAGCTAAGACAGGAAGTCTATTGTTTGTAAAAGCAAGTGTAACTTTCTTGGACGCTATGGAAGATTTACATTTTTCAGTTCTAATGTCGTAAGGAAAATGGGAGGTATGTACATATGGAAAGAATCAAACCATCACCGGGAAAAGTAATCAGCGGTACACATGGTTACTTTTGGTGGAACAATGATATATGTTATGAGGTAACATCATTCGAAGCAAAAATTAAGGCAAATGGTGAAACAATTCAATTTTCCGGGGATATGTGGGAAAATCGAAAATTAATGAGTGTATCAGGTACATGGTCAGCAAAAGTAAAAAAGATTTATTCAAGAGGTCAAAAATATGCTGAAAAACTATCTAAGGGCATTGATGAACGACTTACTTTGATAGGCAAACTTGCCGATCCGGATAACGGCGGTGCTGAACGAGTTCAGATTACGAATGCTTGGCTTGATGAATTAACATTGCAAGCATTTGAAAACGGAAAAATCACAGAAGATGAATTTAGTGGTGGATTTGTAGGATTTGAATACCTTGATAGTATTGCTGATCCATGCTCAAATACAAATGCATAATAAAAGAAAGGAACAGATAAAATGGATAAGAAAACAAAATTGACACTTGCAGAACTTTTGAAACGTAAGGAACAAATAATTGCAGCCAAAAAGACAAAGAAGACACAGAACTTGTATGTGAATTCGCTCGGTGCGATTATTACAATCGAAGAACCGGAAGCGTCATTGTGTCGTGATGTGTCGGATATGGAAGCCGGCGAAGGTGACAAGTATATGTGCTATGAATGTATTAAAGAACCTGATCTCAAGTCAAAGGAAGTACAGGACGCATTCGGCTGTGCAGTGCCTATGGATATTGTTGAAATGATATTTGCACCGGGTGAAATTCCACAGATTGCCGTAGAATGTATGAAACTTGCCGGTTATATGGATGGGGTTAAGCAAGTAAAAAACTAATACAGACAGACGGTGACTTGCAGCTTGTCCACTATTATGTCCAAAAAGGATTTGATTGGGATAAGATTGCAAGTGCGTCTGCTACCGAGAAAGTTTTTTTGAGGGCGAGTATGGAAAAAGCTTTTGAGGAAGAGGAGGATAAGTATAAGGCGCTTTTTGGGGGGTAGATAATATTGGCAAAAAGTATAGGTGCAACCCTTTCGTTAAAGAATGGTAACTTTTTTACTAATATTAAATCTGCTATCAATGCAAGTAATAATTTAAAAAGTAGTCTTGGTGGTTCAACAAGCGGAATGAAAGGCTTGGGTTCACAATCGACAAGTGCAGGTAACATACTGACATCGCTTGCGTCGAAGGCGGCGGTAGCTGTCGGTGCATTTGTGGGAGTAAGACAAGCTGTTGATTTTGGTAAAGATGTTGTAAATACCGGAATGCAGTTTGAACAAGGTATGGCAAACGTATCTGCAATTTCCGGAGCAACAGGCGGTGAACTTGAGGCACTGTCCGCAAAAGCCAAAGAAATGGGGGCAAATACAAAATTTTCTGCAATCGAGGCGGCTGACGCAATGTCATATATGGGTATGGCAGGTTGGAACTCATCGCAGATGATTGATGGTATCGGCGGTATAATGAACTTGGCGGCGGCAAGCGGTGAGGACTTGGCAAGCGTGTCAGATATTGTGACTGACTCACTTACTGCATTCGGACTCAAGGCTTCAGACTCAGCGCAATTCGCTGATGTTTTAGCTGTTGCATCGTCAAAGTCAAATACAAATGTATCAATGCTTGGTGAATCGTTTAAAAATGTAGCTGCAACAGCCGGAGCTATGGGATATTCTATGCAGGATACTACTACTGCACTGGGTGTTATGGCTAATGCGGGAATAAAAGGCGCAGACGCAGGTACTTCACTTCGTGGGGTACTGACACGTCTTGCGAAACCAACTAAAGAAGTAGATGTGGCTATGTCAGCTTTGGGATTGTCGGCGGTAAATGCCGATGGCTCTATGAAACCTTTATCACAACTTATTCCTGAAATGCAAAATAAGTTTGCAGGTTTGACAGACGCAGAAAAAGGTCAATATGCAACAATGATTGCAGGTAAGAATGCGTTATCAGGTTTCCTATCTCTTGTTAATTCATCACCTGATGATTTTGCCTCATTGTCTGATGCAATTAATAATTCATCCGGTGCGGCACAAAGTATGGCAGATACTATGAATGACACCGTAAGTGGTAAACTTACACTTTTGAAGTCACAGTTTGAAGGTGTAAAAATTGCAATTTTTGATGCACTTGGTTCATCTCAATTTAAAGGTGTTTTGCAATCAATGTCAGATGGATTAGGTGCAGTAACTCCGTATGTAACAACTCTTACAGTTGCTATAGGAAACGGATTATTTTCGGCAATTCAGACTATTTCAGGGATTGCAAGTACAGTGTTCAATGCGGTGAAAACTGCGATTGAAAATAATGGACCTGCGATTGAATCTCTGAAATCAGCATTTGATAATGTTAAGGGAAGTATAGTTAATGCATTTAGTGGCGAAGGAACAAATTTAATTCAAACACTGGCAAATGTAACTATCCCAACATTATGTAATGCACTTTCATTTGCTATGAATTCGGCAGCCGGTGTAATTTCAGTGTTAAAGACATTTTCACCTGTGATTGCTGGAATTGTTGGAGCTGTGACGTTGTATAAAGCAATAGTGATAACGTGTACTGCTGTTGAAAAGGCTGAGGTTATTGTAATGGGATTGAAAAAAGCAATTACAGTTTCAAGTGGTGCTGTTATTGCTGCATACACGGCGGCACACTGGGCATTGTCGGCAGGATACGGAGTAGCGACTGCAGCGCAGTGGGCATTAAATGCAGCAATGACGGCTAATCCTATTGGAGTGGTAGTTGTTGCAATAGGTGCGTTGATTGCGATTGGTGTAGCATTATATAAAAATTGGGATGTTGTCAAGGAAAAAGCACTTGCATTGTGGAATGGTATTAAAAATGTGTTTAGCGGTATAAAAAATACTATTTCAAACGTTTGGAACAGTGTAAAAGAAAAGGCAACCGCAGTATGGGGCGGAATAAAAAATGTAGTATCCGAAAAGTTGAATAATATCAAATCGGCATATGACGAACACGGTGGTGGACTAAAAGGTGCGGTGTCGGCAGTTATGACGGGTGTTAAAGAATATTATAAAACAGGATATGATGCAATTAATCAGATGACCGGCGGTAAGCTTGGGCAGGTCGTAGATAGTGTTAAGACAAAACTGGCACCTATGGCGAATGCTGTAAAGGGAAAATTATCAGCAGTTAAAGACGCATTTTCAAACGCATTCGGTAATGCAATGGAATTTGTAAAAAAGTCATACAATGAGGGTGCATTGAAACCTATTGTTGATAAAGTGGTCAATGCTTTTAGTTCTGTAAAAAATGCAATAGCTGAAAAATTCAGTGGAATTAAAGAGGCTATAGGTGAAAAACTTAACGCTGCCGGAGATGCAGTCGGTAATATAAAAGAAAGTATTTCCGGAAAGTTTTCATCATTAAAGGAAACTGTGGCTGAAAAATTTGAAGGGATCAAAGAAAGTGTACAGGCAAAATTAGCTTCCATAACAAATGCCGTAACACCTATTTTTGAAGGCGTTAAGACAATTATATCAACAGTGGTTGACGGTATCAAAACACATATTTCAAATACAATTATCATTATTCGTAGCACAATAATGAAAATAATACTTGGAATAAAGCAAAACTTTCAAGAGTTTTTTGCGAGTGTTCAGAATGCAGTACAAGGTGTATGGGGTGGCATTACTACAGTATTTGAAGGTGTTAAGAATACGATTGTCGGAGTTTTTCAATTTATTGTAGGCATATTTACATTAAACACTGAAACTATAAAAAATAGTATTCAGACTATCAAAGACGGCTTTTATACTGTATTTAGCGGAGTTCAACAAATCGTTCAGAATGTATGGAATGTTATTACTTCAACAGCTACATTGGCATTTGATAATATCAAGACTGTTGTTTCAAATGCAATTGGTGGAGTAAAAACTATTATCCAAAGTATTAAAGATACATTCAGTAACGTGTTTAATTCGGTTAAAGGTACAGTATCAAACGTATTTAATTCTATAAAGGATACAATACGCAATGTTTGGAGTGGTATCAAGAGCATAATTAAAACACCGCACATTGTTAAGACCGGAACAATCAGTATTGCCGGTGTCAGTACACCGATACCGAAACTCGGTATACAGTGGTACGCAAACGGTGGTATTATGACCAGACCGACAGCATTCGGACTGAACGGTAATAATACAATGGTTGGCGGTGAAAGAGGAGCAGAAGCAATTATTCCGCTTTCGCAATTATGGGACAATATCGGCAACTTTGCGAACAAGATTAAATCAAATGACGAAAACACAATATCAAAAACCATAGAAAAAATTGAGATAAATGTGTATGCTGACGGAAAATCAGTTGATGAAATTGTTAATGAACTTGTACCAAAGTTGAAACTTGCAATAGCAAATATGTAGGAGTGATGGATATGGACATAACATTAAGCGTTAATAACCGTGAGGATGTGATGGTACTTCCCGTCACTCCTTCTTCGTTTACAATATCTAAACCGCAAGGCGGTAATGTTTTTGAAACAGTATCACAAGGAGAACTGCAGCTTATAGGTCAACCTAAGCTTAAGGGATTGACAATCGAAGCTTTTTTCCCGATTAAAGGACACGATTATTCATATCTGCATAATCGTGATATGTGGGGTTGGGAATATGTTGATAAGATTGATGATTGGATAGACAAAAAGTTGCCTGTACGAGTGGTTATTAGTGATACACCGATAAATATGGCGGTAGCTATTAACGATTTTGAATATACCATAAAAACTGACGGTGACTTGTGGTATAAGTTACAATTAAAAGAATTTAATCTTTTAAACTGCAGTGTTTTACATGCAGAAAAAGAGGAGGAAATAGACATGGAGGCATTGAAAGCACTTCAGGAACAAGTTGAATATTTAATATCAGTAATTAAAGAATTGAATGATCCGTTTATCTATAATTATATAGATGAAAATATGCCGGAATGGGCAAGAGAATCAGTTCAGGCGGCGGTAGACGCAAATGTACTTGTCGGTGATAAAGATAACGGTTGGGGACTGACATATGAAGATTTAAAACATATTACATGGATGCATAGGGCAGGTGTATTTTAATGCAGTATGACGGTACGGTAAATGGATTTCCTTACTTTTCACAGAATGATGATAGGTGGAATGGTATACGGTATGGTGGCGGTAATATTGGAACATCAGGCTGCGGACCTACTGCGGCGGCTATGATAGTAAAATCATATGGATTTGATGTAACACCTGAAAATACTGCAAAAGTATTTGTTAATGCCTTAGGCGGTTACCGAACAACAGAAGGTCCGACCTGTTTTTCAGCGTTGCAAAATTCACCGTACAATCTTACAGTACAGCAGACCAGAAACATTAACACGGTAGTAGAATCATTGAAAAATGGTATTCCGGTTGTTGCCAATCCACAAGGACCGTGTGACTTCACAGAACATGGTCATTATGTTGTTTTATGTGGTATTGATAATAACGGTAATATATCTGTAAATGATCCGAACGGCAATCACTATAATATGAGTAAGTCAAAAAAATGGACTTCATCATATATAGCAAACTGTTGCGTTGGCAGTAACGGTAAAGACGGTTTTTTTGTTATTTCAAAGGACGGTAAGGGGTCTATCGGTAATACTGTAACAGGCTCAACGGCTCAAACGTTGCCACCACAGAGAGAAACAGTCATAAACGTTCCTGACGGATTGGGTAAGTATTATACATATATGAATTGGGACACCGTAACCAATATGGATACTGAGCAGGGGAAACTTATAAAGACAGCCGGAAAGAAATATGACAGTGACGGTTATGGAAAAGTGGGCAATCGTTATACATTGGCAATGACATCTACGTTTGGAAAGATTGGCGATTATGTTGACGTATATATGTCTAACGGACGTATTATTCACGGTATTCTTGCTGATGAAAAATCACAGAAATATACGGCATGGGATCATAACCCGGCAAACAAATGGGGGCATGATAACGGACAGTGTATTGTCGAATGGGTTACTAATTGGAAAAATCACGACAATCCTAAAAGCGATGGAACTGTTTTGAAAGTTGTAAACCTCGGCAACTACTTTGAGTATCCTGAATATGCAAATGGAACAGAAAGCTATTATTATAGCGAAAACGCATACGAAAATACAGAAAAACAGGTTATATGGAACAATAGACATCCGGAGAATATTCATAAAATACTGAATTCTTTAATGCCTATTAAAGCTAAAGGCGATTTATGTATCTATATAAATGATTTTGATGTAACACGAATGTTGGGTGATCTATCTTGGAAAAACAGTGTAGATGAACTTGCAACAACGATGTCATTCAATATAGCCAAAACAGATGCACAGTATCTAAAGGACTTGATGTATGTTCCTGAAGTGGGCGAAATAGTTCGTATGGTGATTGATACAGAGGTATTTACTGGTGTGATTTTATCCATTGATGACGGCGATAAATACGTTAATAAATACACTGCGGCTGATTTAGGGTGGTATTTGAATAAAACAAAACAAACATATCAGTTTAATAAGATTTCTGCTCTGCAGGCAATCAAAGAATTATGTAGTGATTTATCAATTCCGATAGATACAATACCTGATTTGACAACCATTGTGGATTATATTTTTTTCAGTGAAACAGTGAGCGATATTATCAAAAAAATTATAGGTCAATGTGGAAATGATTATAATTTTGATTTTACGCATGATGGATTGAGGATTTATAAAATAGGCGATATAGTTGCAACACCAATGCTTCAGGTTGCAAGTAATGTTCAGAAAGGTAAAGCCGTTGATTTTATGGGGAATCTCAATCATTCAAAAACACTTGAGAATACAGCAACATCTGTAAAGGTTGTCAGTACCAATAACAATATCTATAAGGAATTAGTGGTAAAACAAAATCGTGATGCCATTGATAAATATGGTTTTATCCAAGAGATAGTGAGCATTGATGAAGAAAAAGAAAATGCAGATACTGTCGGACAAGCAAAACTTGATGAATTATGCAAATTAGAAGAAAAAATGTCGTTTGAAATAATAGAAGAAATGAACAGCTATACTCGTGCCGGATCTGTTATAGAAATAGATGGCACGAAATATCTGATTAGTAATACACAACATCAGATTAAAAGCGGATTTCATTATGTGAAAATGGATGTGGAGAAACTATGAATGCTTATACTGAACTTGCAAAATTGTTTAATGAACGAAACAATAATAAACAATATGGTCCGGTTATCGGTAAAATAATTTCTCTACCGGAACTGAAAATACAGATTAATGAAAAAATACAACTAAACGAGGAAAAAGTAATATCAATATTTAATATTGCTGAAACAAAGACATATGAGGAACGTATTGAATTTGTGAACCTCAACAAACGTGTTGTATTGCTGCCTATTTCGGACTATCAGAAATTCATAGCAATAGGAGTGATTTTTGAATGAAAAGTAGTATGAAATTTGATTTTGATAAGGGTGATTTTGTACTTGATGATAAAGGAAGACCTGTTGTTTTAGAAGACAAAGAGGCATTAAAAATGTGGATTATCAAGAGGCTACATACTATGTCAATGGGAAGATATAAAATGTATCAGAACACGGATTATGACGGCAGTATTGATGATTTGGTGATTGGCAAAACGTATGGAATCGGATTTACAGAATCAGAGTTGAAACGTGAAATAACAGAGGCATTGGAATCACATGAGGATATAAATGCGGTGACAGGTTTTGAAGTTGACAGAAAACATGATATATTGAGTATTAATATACATCTTTCAACTGTGTACGGAGAGGAGGATATTAAGTATGACGTTGGATGAACGATTAGAATATATGCTATCTAATATTCCATCTCAATATGATACAAGTGTTGGTTCGTTTATTCGTGATATTTTGTATCCTGTGGCAGAACAATTTGATTTGCGAAGTCAGCATGCAGAGCAAATTGAATATGATACATTTGCGAAAACTGCAACAGGTACATATTTGGACTGGAAAACAGAAGAACAAAATATAACCCGTAATCAGGCTACATATGCAAAAGGAACAGTACGAATTTTCGGAAGTCGTGGTGCTATTGTAAGACAGGGAGCAAAGGTTGCGGCGGATAATGTTTTATTTGCAGTTGACGCACCTGCAGTAATACCTGAAGTAGGATATATTGATGTATCTGCAACGTGTATTATGGCAGGTACACGTGGAAATGTTGAAACAGGTGCAATCAATAGATTTCCTGTTACTTTGCCGGATTTGACACGTGTTACAAATATAAATGATTTTACAGGCGGATATGATGCCGAAACTGATGATGATTTGCGTGACAGATATTTTGAGAAAGTGTCCAATCCGATTACAAGCGGAAACAAGTATCAGTATGAAGCGTGGGCAAAGGAAGCGTCTGCAGGTGTTGGTGATGCAAAGTGCATACCTACATGGGACGGACCGGGTACTGTTAAGGTTGTTATTACCAATGTCGACAATCAGCCAGCAGACAGTAATTTGATTGATATAGTATATAAATATATTGATAGTAAAAGGACTGTCGCTGAGGCGGAATTGACCGTTGTAAGTGCTACTGCATTGGATGTAAGTTTATCGTTGGGAATTAAATATGCGTATGACGGTATAGATGAAGATACAATGATAAAAAATATTGAAGCAGCAATAAAATCATATTTTTCTGAAATGGCGATAGCGAAAAGTTATATATCCCAAATTCGAATAGGTAGCGAGGTTTTGAAGATTGCAGGAGTTGAAGATTGTACAAATATAAAAATTAATGGTTCAGCCGGTAATGTAGAAATACCCGTTGGTTATGTTCCTGTGCTTAAGGGAGTGTCTATTATATGAAATTAATTAATAGTTTACCCGGATATTACCGAAAATCAGTATTTGTGCAAGAATTATATACGGTCATTGAAGCTATGTTTGAGTTGAGCGATGATGAATGGAAAACGTTTGTAAAAAATATGTTTGCTACACAAGCTGTAGATATATCGCAATGCGAAAAAGATGTAGGAATAGAACCTGATCCGTCTATTGATTTGGAAATAAGACGTGCCAATGTGTTGAATAGAATTCGTGGTAATGGGATTTTAACAGTTGAAAGATTAAAAGAATTGGTTGAATCCTATGAACCAACAGGAGTAAAAATTATAGAGAAGTTTAAAGAACGAACTATAAAACTTTACTTTGAAAATTGCATAGGTACTCCAGAGCATTACGATGAAATGATAAATGCGATTGATGATGTCAAGCCGGCTTATATTGTTGTAGAATGTGTTCTTCGTTTACTTACTTGGGGAGAGGTAAAAGAGCATATAGATACTTGGGAAGATGTTAAAAACAAATGTCAGACGTGGGGCGACTTGCTTGAATATGATTATATGAAAGGATAAATAAAATCATGAAACTTACGGAATTTTTAAAATTAAAAAAACCTGAAGCAACAGATATTCCTGATATTGATGTTATTAATTCTAATTTTGATACTTTGGACGAAAGTGTGAATAACAAAGTTGATAAAGTGGATGGTAAGGGATTATCTTCGCAAGATTTTACACAACAAGAAAAAGACAAATTGAATGGGATTGAACGAGGAGCAGAAGTCAATAAAGTTACATCAGTTCAGGATAGAACCGGTGATGTTAAAATAACCAAAGCTGATGTTGGTTTAGATCAAGTTCCAAACGTAACAACCAATAATCAAACACCTACATATTCGCAAAATTCAACATTGAGTAATATTGTAAGCGGCGAAAAAATATCGGTTTCGTTCGGGAAAATAATGAAAGCGATAGCGGATTTAATCAGTCATATTGGTAGTAAATCTAATCCGCATAGTGTTACAAAATCACAAGTGGGATTGGATAATGTACCAAATGTAGCGACAAACGACCAACAGCCGACTTTTGCTGAATCGGGTACACGGTCGAATATAGTAAGCGGTGAAACGCTAAGCACATTGTTTGGAAAAATAAAGAAATTCTTTACCGATTTGAAAACAGTAGCTTTTACTGGAAGTTATACTGACCTGTCAAATAAACCAACGTCAATGCAAAATCCTAATTCATTGACATTGACAATGAACGGCTCAGCAACGAGCTATAACGGTGCATCGTCGGCGAGTAAGTCGTGGTATGCACCAACATCAGCCGGAACTTCGGGTTATGAAATGGTTAGCAACGGCAGCGGTGCTCCTGTTTGGAAACCGCCGTCATATGCGGTATGCTCAACATCGGGAAACACCGCCGTGAAAACGGTGTCTATAAGCAATTTTAAATTGACGACAGGAGTAAGGGTGCTTGTAAAGTTTACTTATGAGCATACTTCTTCAACGGCAGCTACATTAAATGTCAATTCAACAGGCGCAAAAAATATTGTCGTGCATTGTGGCACGGATAATATTTTTGTTAAAGATTATTTTTCATGGCTTGCAGGTGAAACTGTGGAGTTAGTGTATGACGGTAGTTATTGGGTTGCGATTGCATCCGATATGCGTTTTATTACCGGTGCACAGTCTGCCACCGTGGTTATAGGCACTACTAAAACACAGGGCTTTTGCGACTTCAGATGCGACGGAACGAATGACGCTGAATGTTTTAATAAAGCAATTAGACGCATAAAAACTATTTTGAGCAGAAATCCGCCGAAAGAGGGTTCTATGATGTGGCGATATGGAGGAACAATCCTTGTTAAGACGGGAGTATATAATATTAATTCTACCATAAGCATAGGTCAGTCCATAACAAAAGATATTTTTACATTTAAAGGGGAAGGCCCTTTTTCTACATGGATACAAACAAAAGACCTACAATGTTTTATGAAGAATTTTGATAGTCTTTGCTTTAAAGATTTGTATTTAACCTGCGATGGATTAAATGAAGGCCCATACTTTGACAGTGGAGATAATTTAACTTTTGAGAATTGTTATATTTCTGTCAGAAATTCAACCTCTAATGTGGGTGTGTTTGCGGATTTAAATACACAATATACAGGAGAAGACCCCGGAGGGGGTTCGTCAGGAGAATTGCAACAAGGGTGCTTTGTACTAAGAGGAAGCACTATGACTATAAAAACATTAAGTACATCATCAAATTGTTTTTCCGGAATTAATTGCGGAGTACTTAAAGTGGATGATAGTGAAATTAATTTGTTCAATAATAGTAACAGCACTTCTTTCGAGTTGAATTTTGCATATTTAGCAATGACGGGATATATATCAAATAGTATTATACATTGTAGCGGAAAAAGCAGCATAGTTAATTCGGGAGCTATAAATATTACGGGTAATGTGATTTATTTACACTCAAGCAATTCGAGGATATATCACTACAATACAAGCATTACAGAAGTAGGCGGAGTATTTAATGCAAATACTGTGTATTGTGCGTATTATGTATATTTGCGCTGTGCAACGATAACCGGTAATAAATTTTTGAAATTGAACGAGTATCAGTCAAATTCCGTTGCGTGCTACTTATATAATCCATGCTCTGCAAGTATTACCGGTAATTTCTTTCATGGCGGAGCAAGCGGAACGTGGTATATTGACGCTGCTTCAAAAGGAAGCTTGAATGTTCTGTGCAATAACTATAAAGGAACGCTGGCTGTACGAAATACAGTCACTCAAAACAACGCGTATAATTTAAGTGTAAATTATTAAAGAGAGGTATAGTATGGATATACGATTATTTTATGTTACGGAAGACAGGTCAATCGGCATTAACAAGTATTGCATTGTTGTTAGGCACTACGATTCTTTAAAAAAGGATAGTTATACTGATGTTGACTACTACTTAAACGAAGAAGCGGCATATGAACTTGAGAACAACGTCATTCCAAAACATCAGCTACTTGAAAAAATATCAAAGACAATTATTGATGTTTCAAATTATGCTTGGGCGGAGGGGATTAAACTTCGTACAAGCGACGAGAACAAAGAAATCCTTGAAATAGTAAATTACGGCAGTATCGAGGCTTACAAGGCTTCCTTGCCGGAGGCTACGGATGATTTCAAAATTGATACCGATTACAGATTATCAAAATTAGAATTGGGAATATAGGAGGGATTTATCATGACATACGGATATTGTAAAAAAATAATTGCAAGCGGTAGATACGATAAGAATTCGATGAAGGATAAACTTGACGTGTTTCTTCTTGCAGAACGTATTACTGATGATGAATACAAAGAATTAATGCAAATGATGGAGGGTTAATTTATGGATAAGATTTTTAATTGGACAAGCACGGTAATAGGAATTGTGGGCGGATTTTTCGTCGCAATCTTCGGTCAATGGGACAGTATTTTATGGGCGCTGTTGGTGATAATGGTGTTGGATTATCTGACCGGAGTAATCAAGGCGATCTACACAAAAACAATGTCAAGTGAGATTGGGTTTAAAGGATTACTCAAAAAGATTACTATATTAATTATAGTAGCGTTATCAAATGTTCTGCAACAGATTACAGGTGATAACGTTGCAATTCGTGAGATTGTCATTATGTTTTACATAGCCAATGAGGGTATAAGCGTGTTGGAGAATGTGGCGGTGATTTATCCGCGAATGCCGCAAAAGTTGAAAGATATATTGTTGCAGTTAAGAGGTGATGACAATGCAGATAATTGAAGAAAAGTATAATTGGAGTGGCGGTTTTTCGAATCGTTCCAAGACCGATTATATAGTTTTACATCACGCAGAGGCAGTCAAGTGTACGGCACAAGATATACATAGCTGGCATAGAGCAAACGGTTGGACGGGTATTGGTTATCATTTCTTTGTGCGTAAGGACGGTACAATCTATCGTGGCAGACCGATTAATGTTGTCGGTGCACATGTGCAAGGTATGAACAGTTGTTCGATTGGAATTTGTGCTGAGGGCGATTATCATACAAAAGAAAAGACAATGCCACAAGCACAAAAGAAATCTATTATCGAGTTATGTCAATATCTAAAAAAGAACTATTATCCGAATGCAAAGATAGTTGGCCATAAGGAAATAGGTGACAGTAATTGCCCCGGAAGATATTATCCATTGGATGAGATTAAAAATATGAAATATAAGGAGGATTTAACTATGGAGCAGTACAATGAATTAAAAAATCTAATAGAGAAACAGGCGGTGGAAATTGCCGATTTAAAAAACATCAACAAACAGTTGGTGAATGTAGTTCAAACTACAATGATTTATGATTATGTGGATGACAATATGCCCGATTGGGCAAGAAAAGCAGTTCAAGCGGCTATGGATTACGGTGCATTAGTTGGAGATGAGCAAGGTCGTTTAGGTTTATCCTACAAAGATTTAAGGACAATTTGTCGTGAGCACAGATGTGGTATGTATAATAAGTAGTTTTAAGGGTGGCAAATAGCCGCCCTTATTTTTTTACTTGCGATTTACAATTCATTTACAAAACATAAAACAATATTGTAATTTAGTGACATATGTTGTATTATATAACATAGGGGGGGAGAAAGGACTAAGATATAACTATGTATACAATTACGCAAGACAAAAAGAATATTGACGGAGTAGTAAAGACCACATACGGCATTAAGTGTGACGAAGTGTCTGTCAAAGATGTGTCGCCGAATAAGGAAGAAGTGACGGAGCTAATAGACAGGTTGAACCAGTACGGATTGTCACCCTGTCATTTGCAAGATGTGATTGAAGATTTTATTTAAAAAGAAATATAAATATCAATTTCTATTATAATCAAAGCTGACTATATTTCTGACTACCATACTGTTAATTTTAATGATTTTTAATGGAGAGTTATGAATATACCAAAGCGTTATAAATCGCATAAAACCTATACATTTTGTGCATTATCAAAGGTATATAGTAAACGTGAAATCTTGACAGAAAATCATATACATTATATAATAATGTATATGATTTTTTTGTGGAGAAAAACAGATGAAAAGCAACAGGTTTTTAAAGAAAGGTTACACGACTGGGAGCTGTGCCGCGGCGGCGGCAAAAGCGGCGGTTATGACTGTGTTAAATGACGAAATAGTCATAACAACTCAAATTACACTTCCCAAAGGTGAGAGCATAAGTATTGACATAACCGACACGCAGATTGACGGTGACAGTGTCACTTGCACAGTTAAAAAGTACAGTGGTGACGATCCCGACATAACAAACGGTATACTTGTTTGTGCGACTGTCAGAAAAAATAGTGGCGGTATAAAAATTGACGGCGGTGTGGGCGTAGGTCGCGTGACGCGTAACGGACTTGACCAACCTGTCGGAAATGCCGCGATAAACAGTGTTCCGCGTCAAATGATTAGAAACAGTATAAATGAGATTTGCGGTGATTATGACGGCGGTTTTGATGTGATTATTTCCGTGCCGAACGGCGAAGAAATCGCGAAAAAGACGTTTAATTCAAGACTCGGTATTGAGGGTGGAATTTCGATTTTGGGTACAAGCGGAATTGTTGAACCTATGAGCGAAAAGGCACTTTTGGACACGATTTTTCTTGAACTCAATACACGAAAAAGTGCCGGCGATAGTATTGCGGTGCTTGTGCCGGGCAATTACGGCGAGGATTTTGCTAAAAAAACTTTTGGTATAAAAAATACCGTTCAGTGCAGTAATTATATTGGTGACGCGATAGATTATGCGTCCGATTTGGGTTTTTCGGATATACTGATAATTTCGCATATGGGTAAACTTGTTAAGCTTGGCAGCGGAATTATGAATACTCACTCAAAATATGCGGACGGCAGAATGGAAACGCTTGCGTTATGTGCGGCTTTGGCCGGTGTGGATAATTTTGCGGATATTCTCGATTGTGTGACGACCGATGAGGCTTATGAAATCATTGGGGACACTAAAACTATTGATATATTGATGAAAAGAATTGATAAATACCTAAAGCACAGAAGTGATGTCAATATCGGTGCAATAATGTTTTTGAATAAACAGGGAATTATCGGAAAAACTGCTGATGTTGACGGTATTTTGGAAAGGATATAAAATGGTACATTTTGTTGGAGCGGGCAGCGGTGCAGCCGATCTTATAACTATACGCGGAAAAAAACTTTTGGAAAATGCGGATATTATTATTTATGCCGGTTCACTTGTTAATCCTGAACTTTTGGAATATGCAAAAGACAGTGCTGAAATTTATAACAGTGCGAAAATGAATCTTGATGAAGTTATTGACGTGATGAAACAGGGGGACACTAAAAATATTGTGCGTTTGCATACGGGTGATCCGTGTGTTTACGGTGCAATTCGTGAACAAATGGACAGGCTTGATAAACTTGGAATTGAATATGATGTTTGCCCCGGTGTAAGCTCGTTTTGCGGTGCGGCGGCGGCTTTGAAGGCAGAATATACGTTGCCTGATGTATCGCAAACCGTCATAATAACGCGTATGGAGGGCAGAACTCCTGTACCTCCGAAAGAAAAAATACATTTGCTCGCGTCACATAATGCGACAATGGTGATATTTTTATCAACAGGTTTATTAAATGAATTGTCGGCTGAACTTGTAAAAGGCGGTTACAGTGAAAATACACCTGCGGCGATAGTTTACAAGGCTACTTGGAAAGACGAAAAAGTTATGCGTTGCACAGTGGGGACATTAAATAAAACAGCAGAGAAAAACGGTATAAAAAAGACTGCACTTATAACGGTAGGTGATTTTCTCGGTGACGATTATTCACTGTCGAAACTTTACGATAAGACATTTACAACCGAATTCAGAAAGGGCGTGACAGAATGAAAATCGCGTCAATAGCCTTTACGGAAAACGGAGCGAAAATCGTAAAAATGCTCGTGCGTGAAATAGGCGTAAAGGGCTACGTTTTTGAAAAATATAAGACTGACGGCTTGGAAACATTTAATAATGTTTCGTCACTTGTCAGAGATATTTTTAAGAAATATAATGCGATTGTGTTTGTCGGCGCGTGCGGAATTGCGGTGCGTTCGATAGCTCCGTATGTCAAGGATAAAGCCAAAGATCCGGCAGTTGTGGTGGTTGATGAAAAAGGCAATTTTGCGATACCGATTTTGTCCGGACATATAGGCGGTGCGAATGATTTGGCGGAAAAAATCGCCGCATTGACAAGCGGAGTGGCGGTTATAACTACGGCAACCGATATTAACAAAAAATTCTCTGTCGACACATTTGCGGTAAGAAATAATTTGCATATTGGGGACACTAAACTTATAAAAGAAATATCGTCACGGATTTTGAACGATAAAAAAGTCGGATTGTATACCGATTACGAATTAAAAAACGTTCCCGATTGTTTTGAAGAAAGCGATGAAGTCGGAATTTGCATAAGTGATGACGATAAAAAGCCGTTTAGAACTACGCTTAATTTAATGCCGAAAAATGTTGTACTCGGAATCGGTTGCAGAAAAGACTGCGAAACTGTCGAAGAAAGTATATTGGCATTTTTAAAAGTGAACGGAGTGTCGGTTTATTCGCTTTTTGCGGTTGCGACGGTGGATATAAAGAAAAATGAAAAGGGCATTGTTGAATTTTGTGAAAAATTCGATATACCGCTTTTGACGTTTTCGGCTGAAACTTTGGCGGCGGTTGAGGGGGAATTTACAGCGTCCGAATTTGTGAAAAAGACTGTCGGAGTAGACAATGTGTGCGAAAGAGCGGTTTGTGCGGTAGGTGCGAAAATAACAGAAAAAAAGACGGCTTTAAACGGTACGGCTTTGGCACTCGGAAAAATAAATACGGAAATTGATTTTTTGAAAGGTTAAGTTTGAATGAAAATTTATGTTGTTGGAATAGGCGCAGGAAGTGCGGATGGAATGACTTTCGAGGCGAGAAATGTGCTTGAAAAAGCCGATGTGATTGTCGGATATACGGTGTATGCCGAGCTTGTGAAAAAGCTGTTTCCTGATAAAGAATATTTCGTTTCGGCGATGAAACAGGAGGCAGAGCGTTGCAGAAAAGCGGTTGAAATGGCGGCTGACGGCAGAGATGTTGCAGTTGTTTGCAGCGGTGATGCAGGCGTTTACGGTATGGCGTCGCTTGTGTATGAAATTGCGTCAGGCTATGAAAATGTTGAAGTGAGCGTTGTGGCAGGTGTGTCGGCAATGCTTAGCGGCGGTGCACTTGTGGGAGCGCCGTTGGGACACGATTTTGCGGTTATAAGCCTTAGCGATTTGCTCACCCCTTGGGAGAAAATCGAAAAACGTCTTGAATATGCTGCGGAGGCTGATTTCGCGATATGTCTGTACAATCCGTCAAGCAAAAAACGACACGATTATTTAATGCGCGCGTGTGACATAATGCTGAAACACAAAAACGGTGATACGGTATGTGCCGTTGCAAAAAATATCGGTCGTGACGGAGAAAAATATGCGATTATGAGCCTTGCCGAACTTAGAAATTACAGCACGGATATGTTTACGACTGTGTTTATCGGTAATTCTATGACGAAAAATATCGGCGGAAAAATGGTTACACCGAGAGGGTATAAAAATGTATGATGTAGTATTGTTTGGCGGTACGGACGAGGGACACAAAATCGCCGACTTTTTGAGTGAGCAAAAAGTCAGTTACATTGTGTGCGTTGCGACGGAATACGGTGCGGAATTGCTTGATATGAAAAATGTGCGCGTCGGAAGAATGACGGCGGAAGAAATGGCTGATTTTTTTGACGAAAACAGTGTTAGATTGGTCATTGACGCAACTCATCCTTACGCTGAATTTGTGACAGAAAACATAAAAAAAGCGTGTGAAGTGAAGTATATAAGGGTTGTGCGTGAGGACGTTCAGGCAGACGGGACGTATTTTGAAAATATCAAAGCAGCCGCAGAATACCTTGAAAAAACAACAGGAAACATACTTATAACGACGGGTTCAAAGGAAATTGCAAAGTTTTCGGTTGTTGCGGACAGAGCGTTTGCACGCGTACTGCCGTCGGAGGAATCGCTGGAGCTGTGTAAAAATGCAGGTTTCAAGATGAAAAATATTATTTGTATGCAAGGCCCGTTTTCAAAAGCGTTTAACAGTGCGTTGATTCGTGAGCTTGACATTAAGTATCTTGTTACAAAATGTACGGGAAAAAACGGCGGTTTTACGGAAAAAACAGAGGCGGCAAAGGAAAACGGCGTTGAGTGTATTATAATTAAAAGACCGACCGATGAAAGCGGAATGACGGTTTCGGAGGTTGAAAAAATGATTTTGGAGTGGTTGTAATATGAACATTTTTATAGTCGGTGTCGGAATGGGGGACACTAAATATTTGACAAAAATAGCAGAAGAAAAAATAAAAAATGCTGATATTATAATCGGTGCAAAACGTGTTGCCGAGCCGTATGTCAACGAGAAAAAAGTTTTTTTTGAGTATGAAACGGATAAAATTAAAAAGATTTTAGAAGAAAATAAGTGTGAAAATGCGGTAATACTTTTTTCGGGCGATACGTCATTTTTCAGCGGTGCGAAAAAATTAAAAGAAGAATTTCCTAATGCCGAAATTTTTGCAGGTATAAGTTGCGTATCGTATTTTTGTGCTAAAATCGGTATGGCGTATGACGACATGAACATTGTAAGTATGCACGGCAGAAATTGCAATATTGTGAGTGAAGTCAGAGAGAATGAGAAAACATTTGTGCTTTTGGGTGAAAATCCTTGTGATAAGTTGTGCCGATACGGTTTTGAAAATGCCGAAGTTTATATCGGAGAAAATTTGTCATATGAAAATGAAAAAATACTTCATGGAAAAGCAAAAGGTTTTAGGGACACTAAATTAGCTTCGCTCAGTGTGGCGGTAATAATCAATAATGAATATGACAAATGCACAAAAATCGGAATTAACGACAGCGAATTCGTGACGGGCAACGCACCTATGACAAAAAGCGAAGTGAGAGCGGTAAGCATATCAAAGCTTGAAATCAAATATGACGATATATGTTACGATATAGGTGCAGGAACGGGCTCGGTAAGTGTTGAAATGGCTCTGCTATGCGGAAAAGGCAAAGTATATGCGATTGAAAAAAAAGCGGAGGCGGCTGAATTGATAAAACAAAATGCACTCAAATTTCATGCCGATAATATTGAAATAATTTGTGCGGACGCACCGAACGGTATGGACGGATTACCGAAAGCGGACAAGGTTTTTACAGGTGGTTCATCGGGGAATTTGTATGAAATAATAGAAAAGTGCGATTGCAAAAAAGTGGTCGTGAACGCAATAACTCTTGAAACTTTATCGCTCGCACAAGAAAGTTTTGAAAAACTCGGGTATGAATATTCGGTGACGCAAATCTGTGCGTCAAGAGGAAGAAAGGTCGGCGGATACAATATGATGACAGCACAAAATCCCGTTTTCATAATCTGCGGTGAAAAATTATGAGAAGAATTATGATTGCCGGCACAAACAGCGGCTGCGGAAAAACAACTGTGACTTGTGCGGTGCTTCAAGCACTTGTAAACGGAAAAATTAATGTTTCGTCTTTTAAATGCGGTCCGGATTATATTGACCCAATGTTTCACAAAACGGTTATCGGAACGGCGGCATACAACCTTGACACATACCTTATGAGCAATGATGCTGTGAATTATTTGCTGAATAAAAACAGCGGTGATATTGCGGTTATTGAGGGCGTTATGGGCTTTTATGACGGCTTTTCTTTTACGGAAAAAGGAAGTACGCACGAGCTTTCGGAGATTACCGATACAGATGTTATTCTTGTTGTAAACTGCCGTGGTATGAGCCTGTCCGCAATGGCTTTGGTGAAAGGATTTAAGGAGTTTAGGAAAAATAATATTAAAGGTGTTATATTTAATAATCTGTCCGAGAAAATGTACGGTAATTTGGCGGAGAAATGTCGAAAAATCGGCTTAACTCCTTTAGGCTTTTTGCCGAATATCAAAGATGTGCAGATAAGCAGCAGGCATCTGGGACTGGTCACTGCAGGAGAAATTGACGATATAAAGGACAAGATGAATTTACTTGCCGATTACGCCGAAAAATACATTGACATAGACAAGATTTTAGAAATATCAGAAAACGATAGGGACACTAAATTTGCATCGCCTGAAATTACAAAAAAATATAACGTAAAAATTGCGGTTGCGTATGACAGAGCATTTTGTTTTTATTATGAGGATAATCTCAATTTACTCAGTGAAATGGGTGCGGAGATTGTTAAGTTCAGTCCGCTTGAAAATGAGAACGTACCGCAGTGCGACGGATTGATTTTGGGCGGCGGTTATCCCGAACTGTATGCGGATATTCTTGAGAAAAATACGGGGACACTAAATTCTGTTAAAGAGTGTGTTGAAAGCGGTGTACCGTGTATTGCGGAATGCGGAGGGTTTATGTATCTTCACGAGATTATGGAGGATAGCGATAAAAACGAACATGGTATGGTCGGCATAATCAAAGGAACGTGCAGAAAAACAGATCGTTTGCAACGCTTCGGATATATGGAAATGACGGCAAACAGAGATAATATTTTATGCAAAAAAGGCGATAAAATCCGTGCGAGAGAGTTTCATTATTTTGACAGTGACTGTAACGGAAACGGTTTTACGGCTGTGAAAAATGACAGACAGTGGGAATGTGTGAATGTTGATAAAAACTTATTTGCAGGTTTTCCGCACTTGCACTTTTTTGCAAATATAAATTTTGCCGAAAACTTTATGAAAAGCTGTGAGGAATACAAATGTACAAAATCAGAAAATTAGATGAACAAGCAATAGAAAATGCGGAAAAGAAATGGAACTCAATAGCGAAACCATTGCATAGCCTTGGTGTATTTGAGGAGATTATAAAAAATATTGCGGGTATTCAAGGGACACAAAACATAGACATAAAAAAGAGATGTGTACTTGTCATGTGTGCCGATAACGGCGTTGTGTGCGAGGGAGTAACTCAGACGGGGCAGGAAGTTACGGCGGTTGTGACGGAAAACTTCGCAAAGGGTGCAACAAGCGTGTGTGCTATGGCAAGAAATATCGGTGCGGACGTTGTACCGATTGACGTGGGGGTGGCGCGTGACGTTGACGGCGTGGTAAACAAAAAAATATCGTACGGCACAAAAAATATGTTACACGAAAAAGCAATGACGTATGAGCAAGCCAAAGAGGCGGTGCAAGTGGGAATTGACTGCGTAAAAGAACTTAGCGAAAAAGGCTATAAAATCATTGTGACCGGTGAAATGGGAATCGGAAACACGACTACAAGCTCGGCGGTTGCAAGCGTTTTGCTTGACAGAAAAGCAGAGGACGTAACCGGCAGAGGTGCGGGACTGACAAGCGGTGCATTGGAGAGAAAAATTGAGGTTATAAAAAAGTCGATTGAGCTTCACAAACCTGATAAAAACGATATTTTTGACGTGCTTTCAAAGGTCGGCGGTTATGATATTGCCGCTTTGACGGGGGCGTTTATCGGCGGTGCTATGTACGGCGTTGCAATGGTTATTGACGGATTTATTTCGTCGGTTGCGGCACTTTGTGCGGAAAAGTTATGTCCGAAATGCAGTGATTTTATGATTGCGTCACACGTTTCCAAAGAAAGCTGTACGGCTGATATTTTGAAATTACTCGGCAAGAAAGCACCGATAAATGCGGATATGTGCTTGGGCGAGGGGACAGGCGGAATGGTTATGCTTACCGCACTTGATACCACACTTTGCGTATATAACGAAATGTCTACTTTTGACGATATTAACGTTGAAAGCTATAAGGAGCTTAAATAATGTTTATACTTGTAACAGGCGGCAGCGGCAGCGGAAAGTCTGAATTTGCCGAAAATATTGCAATGAAATTGGGCGGTAAAATGCTGTATGTTGCGACGATGAAACCATATGATGACGAATGTTTAAAACGTATCGAACGTCACAGAAAAATGCGTGATGGCAAAGGATTTAGAACGGTTGAATGTTATACTGATTTATCCGAAATAACGGAAAGTGCCGATACAATTCTTTTGGAATGTATGTCGAATTTAACCGCAAACGTGATGTTTTCGGATAATAATGATAATGCTTTTGAAAAAATTATCGGCGGAATTTTGAATTTAAAGAGTGAAAATATTGTTATTGTCACAAATGAAATATCTTCGGACGGCATTGAATATGGCGAGGACACTAAAATGTATATCAGCCTTTTAGGCAGAATAAACAGTGTATTGTCAAAACGTGCCGATAAAGTGTATGAGGTCGTTTACGGAATACCGATTGAAATTAAAAGGGGACAGTAAAATGAATATAATTAAATCAATATGCGTAGCATTTTCGATGTATTCAAAAATTCCTATGCCGAGAGTGGAATGGAATGAAAAAAATATGAAATACGCAATGTGCTTTTTCCCGCTTATCGGTGCAGTAATCGGCGGACTTATGTTACTTGTACGATTTCTGTGCGGTAGATTTGGTTTTAACACAAGCGTTTATGCGGTTGTGATGACAGCTTTGCCGGTGCTTGTTTCGGGCGGAATACATACGGACGGATTTATTGACACCGTTGATGCACTTTCGTCATACGGTGACAAAGAGAAAAAACTCGAAATTTTAAAAGATCCGCATACGGGCGCATTTGCGATAATCGGTGCGATAATGTATTATCTGTTGTTTTTTGGATTTATGACGGAGATATGGGATATAAAAGCTGCTATAGCGGTGAGTGTAGGCTTTGTTTTATCGCGTTCGCTCAGCGGATTGGCAATCGGCATTTTTAAATGTGCAAAAAACAGCGGACTTCTTTACACATTTAAGAGTGCCGCACACAAAAAAAAGATTGTGACTGTTATGATTTTGTATATTACTTTGTGCGTTGCGATGCTTTGTTTTACGGGCGTGTACGGACTGGGTACGATATGCGCGGCGGTGATTTCGTTTTTGTGGTACAGACACGTTGCATACAGTAAATTCGGCGGAATAACAGGCGATATTGCGGGATATTTTGTATGTATATGCGAGGTTTTGTGCGTGATTGTCGGAGGTGTATTATGCGTTTTGTTATAGGCGGTGCGGACAGCGGAAAGCGTGATTTTGTAAGAGAAAATTACGGTATTGATGAAATTTTAATGGCCGATTATGACAGTGTTTTGACTGCAAAGGCGGTTTATGATTTTCATATTTTTATAAAAAAATTGATGGCTGACGGCAAAGATATTATTGCGGTTATTGACGAGATTTTGGAGAAAAATCACGATATAACGATTATTTCCGCCGAAATCGGTTACGGCGTTGTTCCTATGGATAAAGGTGACAGAGAATGGCGCGAAACAGTTGGAAGAACGTGCTGTTATATCGCGAAAAAAGCGGACGAAGTCGTGCGAGTTGTATGCGGAGTGGGGAACAGAATTAAATGAAGATAATACTTATACGTCACGGTATGACGGAGGGAAATTTAAAGCGAAGATATATCGGAACAACGGACGAAGATTTGATAAATACCGACTGTCTGAAAGGCGATTATCCTAAGTGTGAGAGGGTTGTCGCAAGTCCGTTAAAGAGGTGTATTCAAACGGCGGAATATATATATCCGAATGTGGATATTGAAATTTGCGATAAACTCAAGGAATGTGATTTCGGTGATTTTGAGAATAAATCATACGAGGATTTAAAAGACAATCCCGATTATCAAAAGTGGCTTGACAGCAACGGTGAATTGCCGTTTCCGAACGGCGAGACACACGAAGAATTTAAAAATCGCTGCAAAGACGGATTTTTTGAGAGCCTTACGGAGCGTGACACGGCGTTTGTAATTCACGGCGGAAGTATTATGGCGATTATGCAGAAACTTTTTGGCGGTAATTTTTATGATTATCAGGTCAAAAACGGCTGCGGATATGAATTTGAAATGAGAAACGGAGAGATAGTTGATGATTATAGCCCAATCGGCTGCGGTTAGTATAGGTTTTGTGCTTGACGCAATATTCGGCGATCCCGATTTTAAACTGCACCCAATTCGACTTATAGGTTATTTGATTTCGTTTTTGGAAAAGGTTATGAGAAGAATTTTCCCGAAAAACGAAAGGCTCGGCGGTACGGTTATGGCGATATGCGTGCTTATTATATGTGGCGGTGTACCGTTTGCGATTTTGTTTTTTGCGTACAGATTAAATTACTTTTTCGGTATTGCGATTGAAAGCGTTATATGTTATTTTATGCTTGCGGCGAAGTCATTGAAACAAGCAGGTATGAGTGTGTATAAACCGCTCAAAAACGGTGACGTTGACGGCGCACGAAAAAGCGTTTCTATGATTGTCGGACGTGATACGGAAAGTCTTGATGACATTGGGATAACGAAAGCGGCTGTTGAAACTGTTGCGGAAAATACGTCTGACGGAGTTATTGCACCGCTCATATATATGTCAATCGGCGGAGGTGTGTTGGGCTGTATTTACAAGACGATTAACACGATGGATTCAATGGTCGGTTACAAGAACGACAGGTACATAAATTTCGGCAGATTTGCCGCAAAGCTTGACGATATTGCAAATTATATACCGTCAAGAATTTCGGCATATTTGATGATTTTTGCGTCAAAAATTATGGGCTGCAATTCACGCAATGCGTACAGAATTTTTAAACGCGATTCACGCAATCATGCAAGTCCGAACTCGGCTCAAACGGAATCGGTCGTGGCAGGTGCACTTGAAATTCAGCTTGCGGGTGACGCGTACTATTTCGGTAAGCTGTACAAAAAGCCGTTTATAGGCGACAGCATTAAGCCGATTAAATATGATAATATTGCAGATTCGATTAAACTTATGTATATAACGTCCGTAATTTCGGCGGTGCTGTTTATCGGATTGAAAGTGGCGGTAGGTGTTGTATATGGTATATGAGCATGGCGGTGACGTTTACAGAAATAAGGTGCGTCTTGACTTTTCGGTGAATACCAATCCGCTCGGAATGAGTAAAAACGTAAAAAAAGCGATTGCGGAAAATATCGAACAGTTCGGTATTTATCCTGACGCAATGTGTATAAATTTACGAAATGCCATTGCGGAAAAAGAGCAGGTCGGCGTAGATAATGTGCTTTGCTCAAACGGTGCGGCGGAAATGATTTTTGCGGTCGTTCGTGCGGTTATGCCGAAAAAATCGCTTTTGTTGGCACCTACATTTTCAGAGTACGAGAGGGCATTAAAAAGCGTGGGTTCGCAAATTTGCTATTATTATTTGAAAGAAGAAAATGATTTTGAACTGCAAGATGATTTTATTGATTATCTTGATGATATTGATATGGTTTTCATATGCAATCCGAATAATCCTGTCGGAAAAATTACAGATAAAAAAACGGCTCAACATATTGCGGAGGTTTGCGGTGAAAGGAAAATCGTGTGTGTGTTTGACGAGTGCTTTATGGATTTGGCGGACGGATATTCGATGAAAGAAAAAGTACCTGTTATCAAGGCTTTTACGAAAACTTACGCAATGGCAGGATTAAGGCTCGGTTATATGATTGCCGATACTGATTTTGTATGTGACGTGCAAAGACAGCTGCCAATGTGGAATGTATCGGCGGCGGCACAAATCGGCGGAATTACGACAATTAATGATAATGATTATCTTGAAAAAGGGAAACAAATTATAAGAGAAGAACGTGAATTTTTAATAGGCGAGCTTAAAAATTTGGGCTTTAAAGTATTTAATTCGGACGTAAATTTTATTTTATTTAAAGGCAGTGTCGGACTTGACAAGTCACTTTTAAAGCGAGAAATACTGATAAGGAACTGCGGAAATTTTAACGGTCTTGACGAAGGCTTTTACAGAATTGCAGTTAAAAAACACGATGAAAACGCGGAATTTATAAGAGAGTTGGGTGATATATGTGGCTAAAGCGATTATGATACAGGGAACAATGTCCAATGCGGGAAAAAGCATTATTGCGGCGGCATTGTGCAGAATTTTTAAGCAGGACGGTTTTAAGGTTGCGCCGTTTAAGTCGCAGAATATGGCGCTCAATTCGTATATCACTGACGAGGGACTTGAAATGGGGCGTGCACAGGTCGTACAGGCAGAGGCGGCAGGCGTAAAGCCGTCTGTTTTGATGAATCCGATTTTACTTAAACCTACCAACGATAAAGGCTCACAAATTATTGTAAACGGTGAAGTTCAGGGCGATATGAATGCGGTGGACTACTTTAAATATAAGAAGAAACTTGTACCCGACATTATGAAAGCGTATAACAAACTGTCGGAAATGTACGATATAATCGTTATTGAGGGTGCGGGAAGTCCTGCGGAAATAAATTTGAAACAGGACGATATTGTCAATATGGGCATGGCGAAAATGGCTGACGCACCTGTTCTGCTTGTCGGTGACATTGACAGGGGCGGTGTTTTTGCACAGCTTTACGGAACTGTTATGTTGCTTGATGATGAGGAAAAGTCGAGAATTAAGGGGACAATTATAAATAAATTTCGCGGTGACGTGGAAATCCTGCGTCCCGGACTTGATATGATTAAAAATCTTACGAATGTACCTGTTGTCGGAGTTGTTCCGTACGGTCATTTTATGATTGACGATGAGGACAGCCTGTCGGAACGTTTTGAAAATAAGACTGTAAATGTGATTGATATTGCGGTTGTACGTTTTCCGCGAATTTCAAACTTTACCGATTTTAATGTGTTTGAATGCATAGACGGTGTGTCGGTAAGGTATGTTAATAATGTGAGTGAAATCGGTAATCCCGATATGATTATACTTCCCGGAAGTAAGAATACTGTTGCCGACCTTTTATGGATGAGGGAAAACGGTATTGAAGCGGCGGTTAAAAAAAGTAAATGCCCTATTTTCGGTATATGTGGCGGTTATCAAATGCTTGGTGAAAAAATCACCGATACAGACGGTGTGGAAAACGGCGGAAGTGTTCGAGGTATGGGACTTTTACCGATGGAAACGGAGTTTAAAACCGAAAAGACAAGAACGAGAGTAAACGGTGTTTTTGAAAATATGACGGGGACACTAAAAAGTCTTAACGGCACTGAATTTGAGGGATATGAAATTCATATGGGTAAAAGTGAATTTAGTGTCCCTTGTATGACGAAGCTGTCAAACGGCAAGCAAGACGGAATTTCACAAGGTGACGTTCACGGAAGTTATGTACACGGCATATTTGATAAGTGTGCCGATAAAATTGTCAAGTGTTTGTGTGACAAAAAGGGTATAGACAGTACAAAAATCAAGAGCATTGATATGGCGGAACTGAAAGAACGTGAATATGACAGACTTGCCGATACGGTGCGTGAAAGTCTTGATATGGACTTGATATACAAAATTATTAACAAAGAGGTGTAGAAAATGATACACATATATTGCGGTGACGGCAAAGGCAAAACGACCGCTTCAATCGGTCTTGCGGTGCGTTGCGGCGGTTACGGTAAAAAAGTGCTTTTTATGCAGTTTTTAAAAGGCTCGTATACGGGGGAACTTGAAGTTTTGGGTAAGTGTGAGAATATAAAGGTTATGCGCTGTGACAAAAACTACGGCTTTTTCAGAAGTATGTCCGACAGTGACAAAGAAAATATCGTGAAATGCCATAACGAAAATTTACAGTATGCACTTGATAATATGAATGAATTTGATATGATAGTGCTTGACGAGATTTTTGCGTCATATAATTATGATTTGGTTGATAAGACGAGTGTGAGAAATATTGTTGAAAATTACGGCGGCGAGCTTGTTATGACGGGCAGAAACCCTGATGAATGGTTTTGTGAAAGAGCTGACTATATTTCTGAAATTAAAAAGATAAAGCACCCATATGACAAGGGAATTGTTGCAAGAGAGGGGATAGAATATTAATGGAATTTGAAAACGTATTGCCGTCAGAAATCGAAAAGAGGAGTTTTGAAATCATAGAGAGCGAACTTCCGCACGATATAGAAAAAACGATTAAACCGATTGTTAAACGTGTTATTCATACAACCGCCGATTTTGATTATTTGGACAATTTGTGTTTTTCGGAAAACGTGGTTGAGATTATAAAGAACGCGATAAAGAACGGTGCGGACATTGTAACCGATACACAAATGGCACGTTCGGGAATAAACAAAAAACGTCTTGCGTTATACGGTGGAGAGGTACATTGTTTTATGTCCGACGAGGACGTTGCAAAAACCGCAAAGGAAAACGGCACTACAAGAGCCGTTGCGAGTATGGAAAAAGCGTCAAAACTTGAAAAAGACGTGATTTTTGCTGTGGGAAATGCACCGACCGCACTTATAGAACTTGATAAACTCATAAAGAACGGTAAAATCAATCCGATTGCGATAATCGGTGTACCTGTCGGCTTTGTGAATGTTGTGCAGGCAAAAGAATTGATTATGACATCGGGTGTGCCGTATATAGTAGCAAGAGGCAGAAAAGGCGGCTCAAATGTGGCCGCCGCAATCTGTAATGCAATTATTTATGATTTAAAAACCGATTGATTTAAGGCTGTCTTTAAGTGTTTTGGCACTGCTTCTAAGGCCTTGAAGTTCGGTTTCGTTAAAAGGAACGTCAAGTATGCGTTCAACACCGTAACCCGAAACTTGTGTCGGAACACTGAGCGAAATATCTTCAATTCCGTATTCGCCGTTTAAGACGCTTGAAATGGTGAGAACAGAATTTTCACCGCCGGAAATACATTCGACAATTCGTGCAACTGCTGTCGCTATTGCGTAGTAGGTTGCACCTTTTTTTTGTATAATTTCGTATGCGGAGTTTTTAACTTCGCTGTACATCGCTTGTAAATCTTCATCTGTACACTTGCCGTAATGCTCAAAAAAACTTTTCATACTCATACCGGCAATGTTTGTAATGCTCCATGCCGCAACTTCACTGTCACCGTGTTCACCGATAATGTATGTGTGGCAGTAACGTGCATCAATTCCCGTATGTTTGCTGATAAGATATTTCAGTCTTGAAGTGTCAAGAACCGTACCCGAGCCGATAATTTGCTGTTTAGGAAGTCCCGAAAGTTTGTAGGTGACGTATGTCAGAATATCGACAGGGTTTGTGACGGTAAGAAGTATTACGTCTGTCGGCGCGTACTTCATAACATTTTCAACTATACTTTTAAAAATTTCGGTATTTCGTTTTAACAGGTCAATTCGTGTTTCGCCGACTTTTTGGTTTACCCCTGCTGTTATAACGACTATATCGGCGTCGGCACAGTCTTTCCAATCTCCGCTGTAAACGCTTACAGGCTTTAGAAAAGATGTGCCGTGAGCCATATCAAGAGCGTCACCGTCGGCTTTGTCTTTGTTTACGTCAATCAATACAATTTCTCTGAAAAAACCGTCAAGCATTATTGTGTATGCGGTCGTAGAACCCACAAAACCGGCACCGACTACTACTATTTTTCCTCTTAACATAAAAATTTCCGCCTTTCGTTTTGTGTTATTATTTGCAAGTATGATTAATTATATTCGGATAATTTTGCTTTTCTTAATTTATAAGTATTTCGTAGCGGACGATCATCGGTCGTCCGAAATAAAACATATAGGAAAAAAATTTAATTTTTTTACTATATGAAAATGTTGACAAAACGACAATATAGGAGTAAGATAAGGACATTAAAAATCTTATATCCCATAGGAAAAGTATGAATAACAAAGGAGGCAACGATTATGAGAGAAAATTTGAACAGAAAAAGCATGGTATATAGAAAGATGTGTTGCCGAATGTGTATGGCTCAGAGGTGATAAAAAAATAAATTTTATATTATAGTGAGGTAATGAATTTATGAAAAAGAAAATTTTTAGTATATTATTAACATCAATTTTGGCGGTAACGGTACTTGCAGGCTGCGGAAACAGTGCAGACACAAGTACAGAAAAGTCAGTTACGATAACGAACGTATCATACGACCCTACAAGAGAATTATACAGTGCGTACAACGAACTTTTCGCAGAGCATTGGAAAGAGCAAACAGGACAGGACGTTGAAGTTATACAGTCACACGGCGGCAGCGGTAAGCAAGCACTTGAAGTTGCAAACGGAAACGAGGCAGACGTTGTAACGCTTGCACTTGAATATGACGTAAAGGCAATACAAGACGCAGGACTTATAGAGGACGGCTGGATAAATGAATTTGACAAGGACAGTTCACCTTACACTTCAACAATCGTATTCCTTGTAAGAAAAGGCAATCCGAAAAATATCAAGGATTGGGGCGACATTGTTAAAGACGGCGTCGGAGTTATAACACCTAATCCGAAAACTTCAGGCGGTGCAAGATGGAATTACCTTGCGGCTTGGGCATATGCCGATAAACTTTACAACGGTGACGAAACACAGATTGAGACATTTATAAAGAAGTTATACGAAAACGTGCTTGTACTTGATTCGGGAGCAAGAGGTGCTACAACATCATTTGTTGAAAACAATCAAGGCGATGTACTTATCGCTTGGGAAAATGAGGCGTTCCTATCGGTTCAGGAAAATCCTGATGAATATGAAATCGTAACGCCGAGCATAAGCATTTTGGCTCAGCCGTCTGTGGCGGTGGTTGATGAGGTGGTTGACCAAAGAGGTACAAGAGATGTTGCAGCGGAATATTTAAGTTATTTATATTCCGATGAGGCACAGAGAATTGCAGGCGACAATTTTTACCGTCCGTCAAACCCTGATATATTAAACGAATATGCCGATACATTTGACCTTAACATAAACCTTGTAACAATACAAGACTTCGGTGGTTGGGACGAAGTACAGAAAAAGCATTTTGATGACGGCGGAGTATTTGACCGCATTTATGAAAAAACAGATAAGTAAAGAAGGAATGTAAATGAAAGCAAAGAAGAAAAGAGTAATACCCGGTTTCGGACTTTCAATGGGCGTGACAATTACAATATTGAGCTTAGTTGTTCTTATACCGTTGGCGGCACTTGTGATTTACACATCAAGAATGCACCTGAGCGATATTATCGAAACAATTACACGTCCGCGTGTTCTTGCAAGTTTTAAGGTAACTTTCCTCACTTCGCTTATCGCATCAATAATAAATTCGATTATGGGCGTCATACTTGCCTGGGTGCTTGTAAGATATGATTTTCCGTTTAAACGTGTTCTTGACGGAATGATTGAACTTCCGTTCGCACTTCCGACAGCTGTTGCCGGTTTGGCTCTTACAAACCTTACAACAGAAGAAGGACTTATAGGAAAATTATTCGCACCGTTCGGTATAAAAATAGCACATACAAGAATCGGAATTGTAGTGGCGCTTATATTTATCGGCATACCGTTCGTTGTAAGAGCGGTACAGCCTGTACTTGAAAAGCTTGATCCGTCATATGAGGAGGCGGCAGGGGCGCTTGGTGCAAACAGAGGAACGATATTTCGTAAAGTAATTTTACCCGAAATAATTCCTCCCGCACTTACAGGCTTTGGCTTGGCACTCGGAAGATGTATAGGAGAATACGGCAGTGTAATTTTTATAGCAGGCAACAAGCCTTATGAAACGGAAATAACACCGCTTATAATTATGTCGGAATTACAGGACTTTGACTATAACAGTGCAACGGCAATAGCACTTGTGATGCTTGCATTCTCATTTGCAATATTGTTCATTGTAAATCTTATTCAGGCGAGAAACACAAAAATATTAAAAGGAGGAAGATAGTATGCAGAAAAATGAAGGCAGTAAGGTTGTTAAATGGATATTGATTGCCGTCAGCGTATTATTCGCATTTGTATTCTTAATTCTTCCGCTTTATACGGTTATATTCGTTGCACTTCGTAACGGTGTAGGAAAATATTTTCAGTACATAACCGATAAAGATACAATAAGTGCGGTTAAACTTACCGCAAAAGCAACTTTGTCGGCACTTGTTGTAAACACATTCTTCGGACTGTTTGCGGCATGGTTCTTGACAATGTTCCGGTTTAAAGGCAAAAAGGTTTTGACAACTCTTATTGATATTCCGGTAACGGTTTCACCCGTTATAGCAGGTTTGATATTCATATTGGTATTCGGCAGACAAAGCGTGCTTTATCCTTATTTACAGCAAGCCGGTATAAAAGTAGTGTTTGCCGTACCGGGAATTATATTGGCAACGATATTTGTAACGTTTCCGTTTATATCAAGAGAAATTATACCGATACTTGAGGAACAGGGCACAGAGGAAGAAGCGGCGGCACTTATGGGTGCAAGCGGATTTACTATTTTCAGAAAAGTAACATTCCCTCATATAAAATGGGCATTGCTTTACGGAGTGGTACTCTGTACGGCAAGAGCTATGGGTGAATTCGGTGCGGTATCAGTCCTTTCGGGACATTTGAGAGGTAAAACGAATACGCTTCCGTTGCAGGTTGAAATACTTTTCGGCGACAATAAATATGTACCGGCATTTGCGGTAGCGTCAATACTTGTGATTTTGGCAGTGATTATTTTGATAATCAGAAGTATTGTTGAATACAAAGGAAAGAAGGCGGAATAGAGTGTACGTTGAATTAAAAAATATAAACAAAAACTTCGGCGATTATAAAGCGTCGGACAATGTCAACTTCGGCGTTGAAAAGGGTAAACTTATCGGTCTTTTAGGTCCGAGCGGCAGCGGTAAGACAACTATTCTGCGAATGATTGCGGGTCTTGAAATTCCCGACAGCGGCGATATTATAATCGACGGTGTGAGAGTAAACGACCTTGCGGCAAGCAAGAGAGGGATTGGCTTTGTATTTCAGAATTACGCATTGTTTAGATATATGACGGTGTATGATAATATCGCATTCGGTCTTAGAGTTCAGAAGACCGATAAAAAGAAGATAGACGAGAGAGTAAGAGAACTTATTAAGCTTATCGGTCTTGAGGGGTTGGAAAAACGTTATCCGAGTCAGCTTTCGGGCGGTCAAAGACAGAGAGTGGCATTCGCAAGAGCACTTGCACCTAATCCACAGCTTTTACTTCTTGACGAACCGTTTGCGGCGATTGACGCAAAGGTAAGAAAAGAGCTTAGAAGCTGGCTTAGAGAAATGATTGAAAAGCTTGGAGTTACAAGTATATTCGTAACCCACGACCAAGATGAGGCAATCGAAGTTGCAGACGAAATTATAATAACAAATAAGGGTAGAATTGAACAGACGGGAACACCTATTGAAATTTATCACAATCCGAAAACAGCATTTACGGCATCGTTTTTCGGAGAAACAACATTCGTTGATGATTATTTAAAGTTTCATAATTTTGAGCATATTGAAAATGTCGAAAAAGCAATCGTACGACCTGAATTTGTTAAAGTGACAAAGAAAAACGAAGTACAGAAATACAAAAGCTCCGCATCTCACGGAGTTACGAAAAATGTATTGTTCAGAGGCGACAGTATAGAAGTAGTCGTAGACGTGGACGGTACGGAACTTAAAGCCAGACGCGGTCTTGACGAACAGGCGATTGAAGTCGGTGAAGAAGTTGACGTATTCTTGTACAGAATATTTGTTACGGTAGGCGATAAGGCATACTTGCTTGACAATAAATCAATTTCGGAGGATTCATTGGTAATCTGATAAAAGAGGTGTTTATATGACAAATATATTGAAAACCGAAAGATTAAAAACAGATATTTTAATTATAGGCGGCGGTACTGCCGGTTGCTATGCGGCGGTTACTGTCGCAGAACATTCCGATGCTAAGGTGCTTATATGTGAAAAGGCACATATAAAGAGAAGCGGCTGTCTTGCCGCAGGTGTCAATGCACTTAACGCATACATAACAGAGGGACGTGTTCCGCAGGATTACGTTGATTATGCAAAAAAGGACGCGGACGGAATTGTAAGAGAAGATTTACTTCTTACAATGTCCGAAAAGCTGAATGAAGTCGTAGACAGACTTGAAAAACTCGGACTTGTTATTTTGAAGGACGAAAACGGAAAGTATGTGACAAGAGGTAACAGAAACCTTAAAATCAACGGTGAAAATATAAAGCCTATTTTGGCAGAGGCGGCATTGCAAAAAGAAAATGTATCGGTGCTTAATCGTGTAAATATTATTGATTATGCGGTTGAGGGTAACAGGATAAAGGGTGCATACGGTATAGGTATTGAAAACAATACGTTTTACATAATCGAGGCGAAAGCGGTTATAATCGCAACAGGCGGTGCGGCCGGTCTTTACAAACCGAATAATCCCGGATTTTCACGTCATAAAATGTGGTATCCGCCGTTTAATACTGGTGCCGGATATGCAATGGGTATAAAAGCCGGTGCGGAAATGACGACATTTGAAATGCGATTTATAGCACTTCGCTGTAAAGATACAATCGCACCTACAGGTACTTTGGCACAAGGTGCAGGTGCAAAGCAAATAAATTCACTCGGAGAGGTTTACGAAACAAAATACGGTCTTACAACCTCCGAGAGAGTGTACGGAACGGTGAATGAAAATATTGAGGGCAGAGGTCCTTGCTATCTTCGTACAGAGGGTATATCCCAAGAGGCAAGTGAGGATTTGAAAAAGGCTTATCTGAATATGGCACCGTCACAGACTCTTAAATGGATTGAAAGCGGTAAAAATCCGTCGGAGCAAAATGTTGAAATAGAGGGTACAGAGCCTTATATCGTAGGCGGTCACACCGCGAGCGGTTATTGGGTGGATACAAAGAGAAGGACTACCGTAAAAGGCTTGTATGCCGCAGGTGACGTTGCAGGCGGTTGTCCGCAGAAATACGTTACAGGTGCTTTGGCAGAGGGTGAAATTGCGGCACTTACCGCAATTTCTGAACTTGGCGAAATAAGTGCGATTGACGAAAGCGACATTGAACGTCACCTATCGGAAGTGACAGATTTCCTTTACGGAAACATTGACGGAACATTCACGACAGAACAGCTTGAAGAGGCAATGCAGACCGTTATGGATTCGTATGCAGGCGGTATCAAGACAAATTATCGCTTTAATGAAAAACAGCTTGACATAGCCGATACGAAAATCCGTCAAATCTATCAGCTTTCAGAAAAACTTCACGCAGAAGATTTTCAGGAGCTTATGTATATATACGAACTTCGTGAAAGACTTGTCGTTGCAAGAAGTGTTATAGCACATCTCAAAGCGAGAAAGGAAACACGCTGGCACAGTTTTGCGGAAAATCTTGATTATCCGAATAAGGATAACGAAAACTTTAACAAATACGTCAATTCACGTCTTAAAGACGGTGAAATAGAAATTATACTTCGTGACCTTGTGGAAGGGGGCAAAACATATGAGCATAATGATTGATAAAAGCAAATGTATAGGTTGCGGAAAATGCTGTATGGTATGTCCGGGAAGTCTTATAAAAAAGGACGGAGATAATAAAGCATTTATAAAGTACCCGAAAGATTGCTGGGGCTGTACTTCCTGTATCAAGGAATGTCCTATGCACGCAATATCGTTTTATCTCGGTGCGGATATAGGCGGTATGGGAAGTAAGGTACATACAGAGGAAAACGGCGATATTTTGAAATGGGTAATTGAAAAATATGACGGCACGGTTTCCGAAATAGACATAGACAGAAAAGAATCAAATAAGTATTAAGGGACACTAAAAGGAGGGACACTAAATGAGTGAATTATCACATCTTGATGAGCTTGAAGCAGAAGCAATATATATTATAAGAGAGGTGGCGGCAGAGTGTGAAAAGCCTGTAATGCTATACTCAATCGGTAAGGACAGTTCAGTAATGCTGCACCTTGCAATGAAGGCGTTTTATCCTGAAAAACCGCCGTTCCCGTTTATGCACATAGACACAACTTGGAAGTTTAAGGATATGATTAAATTCCGTGACGATACCGCAAAGAAACTCGGTATTGAAATGATTGTGTATTCAAATGAGGAAGGTATAAAGCAAGGTATCAATCCGTTTGACCACGGTGCGGCTTATACTGATATAATGAAAACACAGGCATTAAAGCAGGCGCTTACAAAGTACGGCTTTACAGCGGCATTCGGCGGCGGCAGACGTGACGAAGAAAAATCGCGTGCAAAGGAAAGAATTTTCTCATTCAGAAATGAGGCGCAGGCTTGGGACCCTAAAAACCAACGTCCTGAAATGTGGAAACTTTACAACACTAAGATTAACAAGGGCGAAAGTATGAGAGTATTCCCAATTTCAAACTGGACAGAAAAAGATATTTGGCAGTATATCAAGCGTGAAAAGATTGATATTGTACCGCTTTACTTCGCGGCAAAAAGACCTGTTGTTGAACGGGACGGTAATCTTATAATGGTTGATGACGACAGATTACCTCTAAAAGAGGGAGAAGTGCCTGAATACAAATCAGTAAGATTCAGAACACTTGGCTGTTATCCGCTTACAGGCGGTATAGAATCGACTGCTGATACGCTTGACGAAATTATTGAAGAAACACTAAGTGCGGTATCTTCCGAAAGAACTTCAAGAGTTATAGACAATGAGGCGGCAGGAAGCATGGAACGCAGAAAAAGGGAGGGTTATTTCTAATATGAACGGATTACTTAAATTTATAACTTGCGGAAGCGTTGACGACGGTAAGTCAACACTTATAGGACATATCCTTTACGACTCAAAACTTCTTTATGCCGATCAGGAGAAAGCATTGGAACTTGACAGTAAAGTCGGCAGCAGAGGCGGAGCGATTGACTACTCACTTTTACTTGACGGACTTATGGCTGAAAGAGAACAAGGTATAACGATTGACGTTGCATACCGCTATTTCACAACCGACAACAGAAGTTTTATCGTTGCCGATACACCCGGACACGAAGAATATACAAGAAACATGGCAGTAGGTGCGTCATTTGCGGACTTGGCTGTAATTCTTATCGACGCGTCACAAGGCGTGCTTGTTCAAACAAGACGTCATGCGAGAATTTGTAAGCTTATGGGTATACGTTACTTTGTGTTTGCCGTAAATAAGATGGACCTTGTAAAGTATGATAAAAATGCTTATGATAAAATCGTAGGACAGATTGAAGAATTGAAAAACGAATTGTCACTTGAAAACGTTAAGATAATTCCGTTGTCTGCAACAGAGGGTGACAACGTAACGGTTAAATCGGAAAACATCACTTGGTATGACGGCGAACCGCTTTTGGAATATCTTGAAAATGTAGATATAAGCGAAGAAAATGCGGAACAGGGATTTTATCTCCCTGTACAGAGAGTCTGCCGACCGAACCACACATTCAGAGGTTTTCAAGGTCAGATTGAATCGGGCAGCATAAATGTCGGTGACGAGATTACAACATTGCCGAGCAATGAAAGTGCTCATGTAAAAGAAATTTATGTAGGTGACAAGAAGTCAGAAACTGCATTTAAAGGTCAGCCTGTCACAATTACTCTTGACAAAGAAGTTGACGTTTCAAGAGGGTGTGTGCTTGTAAAGGGTACAAACCTTGCACCTTATAAGCGTCTTACAGCGTCACTTTTGTGGATGGACGATGAGCCTTTGACAGTCGGAAAAGACTATCTTGTAAAGATTGGTACAAAGACAATCGCCGGTATAGTCGCAGGTATTGATTATGCGATTGACGTTAATACAGGTGAGCATATCAATGCGGAAACAATAGGCAAAAACGGTATTGCGGTATGCGAAATTTTGCTTACAGAGGCTGTTGTCGCAGACTTGTTTGAAGAACACAGAACACTCGGTGAATTAATTCTTATCGACCGTGTGACAAATATGACTTCGGCTTGCGGTGTTGTTGACGAACTTAAAGAAAAGGGCGGTTCTTTCTCGGACAGAGCATCGTTTAAGTTTGAAAACCTTGAGGCAAGAGGCGATATTTTTGAAGAATTCTATTACGATCCACAGAGCTTGTCAGTACTTAAATATCAACCTGTTGACAAGACTTATACTGTCGGTGACGAAATTCCGACAGAGGGTGAAAGCTATAAATATCCTGACAGCTTTGATATAATTGTACTTCGTGACGGAGTTACGGTTAAAGTCAGAAATAAGAAGATAGGCGATATTATCGAAACAAAGAATTATGAATACGACGGTTACCCTGTCATTAACGGACGCGGTTTTGAAATTAAGGCTGATTCAAGAGAAAAAGTTGTGAACTTCCTTAGGGAATATGCAACAAGAGATGACGAAAACAAATTCTTTGAAAAATGGTTAAACTTTAATACATACAGAAAAGTTACCGTAAAATAAAAAATAAAGGCTGTCGGCATTTCGCCGACAGCCTTTTGTATTACATAATTTTAGCGGAAACAAGTTCTTTTTCGTTATCCGTAACAAATTTTGAAAAAACGTAAAGCATTGCAAGAAGTGCTTTATCGTCGATTTCATCACATGAAATTTTGTGATTTGTAATCAACCCTTTGAGTTTGTTATTTATCAGAATATCGAATTTATTGAATTTACTTCGTCTTATACAAAGTTCACCGAAAAAGCTTTCAGCCTCAATATAAAATTCAATCGGGGGTGTTACGAAAATATCGTAAAGCTTTTTTAAAGCAGAGCCGGTTGTTTCGGTGTCGTTCCATTTGTAGTCTGCCCACGCGTAAAATTCGTTTTGTGTTTCGTGTTCGGTAAAGACGTATTTAATGCGTTTGTCGAGCGGTTTAGGGTCGATTTTTACGGAATAAACAATTTCACCGATGTTGTTACAGACAGAATATTCACCGTATGTTTTCAGGTTTTTCTTTATTATAAATTCTGTTTGATTTTCGGTATTTAATATATATGATTTAAAAAATATTTTCTTTATCTTCAATTCCATAAAACAACAACTCCGTTCATAAAAATTGTTTTTATAAAATTATATAATATATACGGTTAAATGACAATACAAAAAAATTAAAAAAATTTCCTATATTAAATTGACAATAAAAAAAATATGTGTTATGATTAAACCTATCGGATAAGTATGATATAAAAATACGGTGTGAGAAGGGGATTATATGTACAAGGTATTGCTTGTTTTTAAGGATGAAAATATTGCTGAAAAGATAAAAAGAATGAATATTTGGGGCGAAAATTCGGAATTTGAAATATCGGCGGTCGCAAAAGCCGGTGCGGCGGCTTATGATGAGGTTAGAAAACAGCACTATGATTTGGCAGTCATGCAAACGGATATTGACGGAATGGACGGACTTCAGCTTTTAAGGCGCATCAGAGGTGAAAGGCTGTGTTCGCGCGTGGTGCTTTTCAGCAGTGAGCCGAATTTTGAAAACGCAAGACAGGGTATAATTTACGGTGCGTTTGATTATCTTACAGAGCCTTTGACTGAAAAGTCGTTCTGTTCGATTTTCGACCGCATAGAGAACAGAACTGACAAGCAAGAAGAAGTTTATCATTCCGAAGAAATACTCAGTTGTATAGAACAGCACGGCGGCAATCTTGAAAAACAGCTTGCCGATACACGCACTGATATATACAATATTGCTACAGATAACGTGCTTGCGGAAAATGCGGTTATCAGCACATACGACAATGTTGTAAACGAACTTTTCAAGCAAAACGAATGGCTTGATTTGTATATTCCGCATATTGATGTCAAGGAGTATGTAGGGATAGAGAGAACCGAGGACGCCGAAAGGGCGGTTATCGAAACTGCAAACGAAGTGTGGGAATTATATCCAAAAGTTCAAAATCCGCAAATGCAGGATGTTATATTATACATATTGAACAATCCGGAAAGTGATCTAAAACAAAAGACTATTGCGTCTAAGCTGTATATGAACAGTTCGTATTTAAGTACGGTGTTCGCAACACAGACAGGTATGCGCTTTGTGGATTATATCACAACTGTACGCTTAAAACGTGCAGGGTGGTTACTGAAAAATACGGAAATGAAAATTACCGAAATCGCATTAAGACTTGATTATAAGGACGTCGGATATTTTTCGCAACTTTTCAAAAAGCAATACGGCATTGTTCCGTCACAGTACAGGTTGCCGGATAATTATAATTATCAGATTTAAACTTGTATAAAGACGGATTTAATAGTATAATGTTACTAAAAAAGAAAAAAAGGGGCGAATTAATGAAACTGAAAAACATATTGATTTTAATACTTTGTATAGTACTTTGTCCGCCGATAGTAATGGCGGTAAGTGACAATACGGTGTACACCGAATTTACCGGCGGAAACAGTTCGAGCACAGGAAATGGAACAGAACAATCGCCTTATAATCTGTTTGAGGACGCATTAAATGCCGTTGAGGACGGCGGTACAATATGTGTCGGCGAAAAAGGCGCATTTGTAAACAGCAGTGACGATAAACCGCTTGTAATAAACAAAAATGTTACAATCACTTCAAAAAGCGATACTGCACCGGAGATTTCAATACGCAAAGCGGGTGTGGTTTTGGGCGGAAACGTGAGTTTTAAAAATGTGGTTTTGTCGCTTGTAAACGGCAATCACGCACTGATTGCGGCAAACGGATATACACTTACGCTTGACAATGTTACATATTTTCAAAATACAAGGGAAGTACATATTGTAGGCGGTACGTTGTACGACAAAAACGGTGTGAGCCTTAGTCCGACTGCCGGAGAAAAAAGCAAGATAGTTTTAAACGGTATAAAACGCATTTCGGAAATATTTATGCCGGAAGTATCAACGGCAGTTTTGATAAAGATGTTGAAATTGATATAAACGATGTGACGGGTAAAAATATCGGTAAGGTGTATTCTTGCGGAGCGAAAGAGGGTTATTATAATTCCGATAATTTCCTTGATCCGAATAATGAGCCGACCGCACCGACTGCCGATTCGGCAGTATATGGAGTGACGGGCAATGTGGATATTAATTTGAGCAACAGTTCTATTTGTGAGATTGACGGCGACTGCGGTAGCGGCAGAGCAAATGTCAGTGTGGTAACGGAGTATCAGTACAGCAGTGCAATGAAAAATATAGGTTTGCTTACGGTTGACAGCGGAATGCTTGAGCTTACCGAGATTAATGACGATGTCAACGTAAAGATTAATTCAAACGGAATTTTGGATATGTCAAACTTGGGTGAATGCAGTGTAAATGATTTTTACGGCGGAGGTACACTTGTTTTGGCAAAGGACGGATTGCTTACGGTAAACGGTACACTAAGCGGTGTGACAGAATTTCAAACTTCGGGCGGAGTAAATTCTTCGGGTATTGCCGAGTATGACAGGTTATATATTAAGACATCAAAGGGTGACGGAAGTTTTACTTTCAATCCGTATGCTACTCAATCTGATATGACGCTTGACAAGACGGTGGACGGCTTTAAGACGAGCACTAAAACGGAAGAAGCTGTTGTTTTGAAAAGCTTTGAAATAACGGGGAGTGAGTTTAAGGATACTTTGTTTACAGTTAATCAAGGCTATTTTGATATTCCGATTGAAACGGAATTTGAGGGCAGCGGTTTTTATGATATAAGTATGGTACCGCTTGTTTATACTGTTTCGTATAATGGTAAAACGTACGGCCCGAGAAATTCGACATTGACAGATGACGGGAATTATGAGGGTGATTTTAAGGAACTTAATATGTGCTTTGCACCTATAACGGACAATATAAGCGTGTCGAAATATTCGTCAACGATTGGATACATGTATGATATTGCAGAGGGCGTGTATGATGTAACGGTTACTGCACCGACTGCAAGCGGAAATGTTGAACGTAGCTTTAAACTGATTGTCGGAGTTGTGACACCGACAGCAACACCAACAGTCGAACCAACGGCGACACCGACAGCAACAGCAACACCAACAGTCGAACCAACGGCGACACCGACTGTTAAGCCGACAGTCGAACCGACGGCAACACCGACAGTTAAACCGACCGCCGAACCGACGGCAACACCGACAGTTAAGCCGACAGTCGAACCGACGGCAACACCGACAGTTAAACCGACCGCCGAACCGACGGCAACACCGACAGTTAAGCCGACCGCCGAACCGACGGCGGCACCGGCTGTAAGCAACAAAGTTGAGTTTACAAAAGACGGTGACAGGGTTAATGCGAAAATTATATTAGATAAGCCAGTGTCGGCGGAAAATATAAAAATGTATGTTGTATACAAAGAAAATGATGTTTTGAAACGAGTTGAAACGGTGAACGTAAATGATGATTTTACGGCAGAATTTACAATACCGAATGAACTGAAAAATGCAGAAATATCGGTTTATATATGGAACGATAAAATGAACCCGTATATGGATATACAACAAATAACGAGCCTGGCGACAAAATGTCGCCAGCTCCAAAAATCACATCTTGCGATGTAATTTTTGAGTATTTTTAGAGAAAAAATCATAAAGTTTCTCCAAAGTCGAAACTTTAGATTTT
>ERZ791906.87-NODE-87-length-137643-cov-9.718129_pt1 | contig 137643 bp, 107 predicted proteins | sample MGYA00510146_ERZ791906 | MGnify/ENA primary metagenome ERZ791906 (study PRJEB30046, sample SAMN00792096) | human gut metagenome | study: EMG produced TPA metagenomics assembly of the A metagenome-wide association study of gut microbiota in type 2... | reverse complement strand
GTAGAGCAGAGGACTGAAAATCCTCGTGTCTCTGGTTCGATTCCGGAACTGGGCATTTGTTATGTGAAACTGTAGATGTTACCCGGTAATGTCTACAGTTTTTCTTTTATGTTAAAATGATAAAAGTTAAAAGTAAAAGAGTGATACAGATATATTAATAGGTACATAAATGAATAGTATTTAGTCAATAATGAAGTTTTGTATAAAATAAATTTTCCGGTTGATTTTGAATAAATAATGATATATGTTCTTAATTATGGGAAAAATATAAACTATATGCTAAAATAAAAAAGCAAATATAAAAAAGTAAATATAAAAAAGCAAATATAGAAAAGCAAATATAAAAAGAAATATAAAAGAATATATAATAGGAAAGAAAATTAATATTAAGTAACACTAAAGAATTTTTATATATAGAAAAACGAAAAGGATGAGAAAAATTGGAAAAAGATACAAACAGAATAAATCGAAATAGAGTTTTATACAGATTTTATTCAGGGAGAATTAAAAGAGATATTAACAATTTTGTTAAATGGATTGTTTTGGCAATTATTGTAGGAGTTGTAGTTGGTGGAGCAAGTAGTTTTTTTGCCGGTTGTATAAAGCTGGTTACAAAAACAAGAGGTGAAAATCCATGGCTTTTTTTATGCTTGCCTATAGCAGGACTGGTTATTGTTTTTATGTATCAGAAGATTGATAAGTATGATGGAGGAACGAATCAGGTTTTATCAACGATTAGATCGAAAGATGATGTGCCTCTTAGATCAGCTCCTTTGATATTTGTGGCAACATTGCTTACTCATTTAACCGGTGGTTCTGCAGGAAGAGAAGGAGCGGCAATCCAATTTGGCGGAAGCATTGGAAATCAGTTGGGAAGAATTGTGCATTTAGATGAGTTTGACCATCATGTTATGGTAATGTGCGGTATGAGTGCGGCATTCTCGGCTGTTTTCGGTACACCGATGGCGGCTGCGGTGTTTGCAATGGAGGTTGTTAGTGTTGGTGTAATGTATTACGCTGCGTTGCTTCCATGTGTTGTTGCATCAATTATTGCTTCAGAATTTGCTGCGGGTATAGGGATTCATCCGGAATCCTTTCATGTTGTAAATATTCCGGAACTTAGTGTTGAAAGTGGCATTAAAATGTTAATAATAGCTGCTGGGTGTGGTTTGATTAGCATTTTGTTTTGTGTAGCTTTAAAATTTGCTGCAGGGATGTATACAAAATATTTGAAAAATCCTTATATAAGAGTATTTGTTGCAAGTTTAATTGTTATTGGAATTACGATTCTTTTGAATACGAAAGATTATATGGGAGCCGGAAGTGAATTAATCGCGAGAGCTATTGAATATGGAAAAGTACGCCCATTAGATTTTTTCTGGAAAATTATTTTGACAGCAATCACAATGCGTGCAGGATTCAGAGGTGGTGAAATTGTACCGGCTTTTTGTGTAGGAGCAACATTTGGCTGTCTGGCAGGACAGATTTTAGGATTTCCACCGTCACTTGCTACAGCTTCAGGAATGGTAGCTGTTTTTTGTGGTGTTACAAACTGTCCAATCACATCTATGTTAATAGCCTTTGAATTGTTTGGATTTTCCGGAGTATCATATTATCTGATAGCCATTGCTGTTAGTTACTCGTTATCAGGATATTACAGTTTATACAAAGATCAGACAATTGTTTATTCAAAATACAAGGCAAAGTATGTAAATAAAAAAGCAAGGTAATGAAAAATTGTAATGAAAGAATTGTGATTAAAGAACGGCAGTAGATAAAAGAATATGAAATAGCAAAACTTATTAGAGAGTTGATGACATCAATGGAAATGACAAGAATGGTAGGCTCAGGAACTGAGGCGGTAATGAGTGCCATCACAGTTTGAGGCAATGTTTATTTCGGCGGCACATACTAAGGAAGATTTGGAAAAGACAGCAGAAATTATTAGAAAATATAAGGCGGTGTAATATGGAAAATATAAAAGATTTAGTTATTATTGGAAGTGGTCCCGCAGGACTTTCAGCGGCAGTATATGCCAGCAGAGCAATGATAGACCAGGTAGTTATAGAAAAAGAAATGTTTAGTGGCGGTCAGATTGTTACGACAGACAGAATTGATAATTATTTAGGTTTGTATGGTGAAAACGGTTATGATTTGTCCATTAAGTTCAGACAACATGCAGATGAATTAAAGGTGCCATTTGCAGAGGGACAGGTTACATCTATAGAAGATAAGGGCGAGATAAAAGAAATAACATTGGAAAATGGTGACGTTATAAATACAAAAGCCATAATAATTGCAACAGGTGCAAAACACAAAGTGCTTGGTGTAAAAGGCGAAAAAGAATTAACAGGAGCAGGCGTTTCATATTGTGCCACATGTGATGGAGCCTTCTTTAGAAATAAAACAGTAGCAGTTGTTGGTGGCGGCGACGTTGCCCTTGAAGATGCTTTATATCTTGCAAACATTTGCGAAAAAGTTTATCTCATTCATCGAAGAAATGAATTAAGAGGAGCAAAAATCTTACAGGATAAAGTTTTAAAAAATGAAAAAATTCAGTTTATGCCTGAATATCAGGTAAGGGAAATTGCAGGTAACAACAAGGTAGAAAAAATTACTTTATTTAACAAGGCAAATGAAACTATGGAATTAGAAGTTTCAGGAATATTCATCGCTGTTGGTATGGAACCCCAGTGTGATTTTGCAAAAGGTGTTGTGGCAACAAACGAAAATGGCTACGTCATAGCAGGAGAAGATTGCAGAACTAATATAGACGGAATATACGCAGCAGGGGATATTAGAACAAAAAGCTTGCGACAGGTAGTAACTGCTGTAGCAGACGGAGCTGTGGCAATTAACTCATTGGAGCAGGACAGAAATAAATAGAATTGTTAGTTAGGTGAATTAATGGAAGTTGAAAGAGGGATTAATGATAATACATTATTGTCAAAATTAAAAGAAGAAAAGGCAATAATGTTAAAAGGTGGAATTTATCATCAGACACAAATCAAGTTAGCTTATAATTCTAATCATATGGAAGGGAGCAGGCTTACAGAAGAACAAACCAGATTTATATATGAAACAAATACAGTTGGAGTTGAACGGGAACCTATAAATGTTGATGATATATTAGAAACTGTTAATCATTTTCAATGTTTCGACTTTTTGTTAGATTCAGCGTCGGAGGTTTTGAATGAAAAATGGATAAAAAACATCCATGAGATGTTTAAGTCAGGAACTTCCGATAGCAGATTGGAATGGTTTAATGTAGGTGAATACAAATCTCAAAGAAACATGGTGGGTGACACACCTACAACGTTGCCGGAGAATGTGCAGGAAGAAATGGCTAAGTTGCTATTTGAATACAATAGAATAGATAAAGTGTCTCTTGAAAATATTTTGGATTTTCACGTTAAGTTCGAAAGAATACATCCCTTTCAAGATGGAAATGGTCGTGTTGGAAGATTGATTATTTTTAAAGAGTGTCTAAAAAATAATATTGTGCCTTTCATCGTAGGAGATGATTTGAAAATGTTTTACTATCGTGGATTAAAAGAATGGAACAATGAAAAAGGTTATTTAACGGACACGTGTTTAACAGCACAGGATAGATACAAGGTTTATTTGGATTATTTTCAAATTGAATATAAGTAAAAGTTAAAAAAAAGACATGAACGTCAAAAAAAACAACGTTTATGTCGTTTTTTTCGACGTTCGTGCAAATTGTGTTGAAAACAAATAAGAATGTGAGTATACTGTGATGCGTATCAAAGCTTTGAACAAAAGAAAAATTATGAAAAAGAAGGGAAGTTTATCATGAGAGTAAAAAAGGAATTACATTTGTATTAATTTTAACACTAATTATATCTGTTGATGTGGACGAAAATATCAATGAGAATAAGGAGGCAAAATCCTTATTAAGTAAATTTGGAATTAACATTGTGTATGCAAACGAAGAGGCTAGTATGTCTAAGAGAAAAAGTGACAGCTCAGGTTCAATAGTTATAAAGATGGTTCTTAAATATGCTATATAGAATAGAGCGAAGGGAGATTTTATAAAAATAAAGAAACTTACAAGTTCTATGTCTTTTTGTAACGGAGGAAAAGTTTCTCCAGGTTCAGGAGTATCGGTTGTATCGAATGAATTGGCTGCTGGAGAAACAGGATTTTATTCTGGTGGATACCAAAGTGCATATAAGGAATATAATCTTCCAAAGACACCATATAGTAAGGTTGTCAAGTTACCTGAAAAATGGAGAGCAGTTGCAGTTGACAGTGCGGAGGTAGGAGCAACACAATTTGTTACATTAAAGAGAGGGACAGAAAAATGGAAAGTTTCACTACAATGTAATCCTATTTTAGCAGCATATTAGAATAGAAATATATTATTAATGTAATTATATTTTGAAATAAGAAAATATATACATTGAAATTTGGCGAGTACAGTTGTATTGTATTAGTTGTATAATGAGATAAATGTATGAGTAACACATTATTTTTAAGCATAGGAGTAGGTGAAAAAAATGAAAGAGTACATAAAGACAATTATAGCAATCATTTCGCTTATAATTGCAGATTTAACAAATAATGTCATTGGCAAATTTATTAAAGTTGCCAATAGTACATATAATATTAAACCATTTTGGTTTTCTGTTATTGGGTCTATTGTGGTAATTACAATTTTTATTGAATTAAGTGTAAAGGTAAATAGCAAAAGCAAAATTGCACTTATAGTTGAATTTATAATTGCAGTTATCAATTTCGGCTATACCGTATTTCAGTACATTCATCATGGCACAATGCTTTTGGGAATTGTAGCAACATGTGTTATTATAATTGATAGTATTTATTGCTTAATCTTGAATTTAAAGAAAAGAAACGCTTAGATTGTAACATTACATTTTTGAGAAAAATACAATTTAATATTCATGTGTAGGAAAAAGCGACATTTATGTCGTTTTTTCTGTATATAAGTAAAATATTGATGCAAAGTTAAAGAGTTTAGGTATTAATCTAACAAATTGAAAGGTATCAAACACAGTTTATAAAGACATGCCTAAATTAGGAAAATTATCCAAAAAGTGGATAAAAAAGAATTATTAAATTATAGGAGAATTCATTTAATGAGAGAATATGTAAAACTTTCCATAACTTTTTACAAGGAAAAAGCGGGAAGAAGAAAAATTAAAAAGGAGAAAGAACTACGTGAAAAATTAAAACCTTACATTGTGGGGGATGGTGGTTTGGTTTTGGGATTCTATTACAAGTTGGACACAGCTAATGAGATATATTCTCAAGTATTGAAGTTCGCTAGGAATAAGCGGTGTGTAGATTTACATATAGAATACATTAATGAGTATACTACTGCTGAATTGGAGAGAGCAAAGTGTTTTCTATTAAGACCTAAGAAAACTTATGTACAAAATAAAGAGGTATTTGAATATTTATGTGAGAATTGTTCTTGCAGAGAGTTAGCTAAACAAAAAGAGATTATCTTTAAGAATTTTCAGATAAATAGAGAGATAGATGTATTTAAAATCGGCGAGGGTATTAATGAACTAAATTGTATTTCAGAAAAAGTATATAATTTATTAATAAAGAATGGCGTTGATGCAAATGAGTTTGTTCCTATAATACTTAAAGATAACTCTAGGGCATATGCTTTGAATCCAATAGCAACTTGTGATGTGAAATCGGACGTATATAAATATACTAGGTGTAAAAAATGTGGTTGTATTTACGCCCGGTTTAATAAGAAGAAAAGAAATAGTCATGAACATATAGTTGTGGATTCGGCTATAGATTTTTCAGAATATGACATGTACAAAACACTACAGTATTATGATGGGGAACAAAAGATAATTTTAAGCCCCAAATTGTATAGGCTTATTAAGCAGTTTATAAAAGTTGAGGAGATTACACCAATTTTTTAAATATTTTCTTGACAAAGTAGAACTATGATATTATAATCCTATATAGTTGATAGGAAATAAAGGAATTGATTTTTTGTTGATATTTATATAAAATATAGTGGTTGGTCAAAGTAGGTGATGCATCTGCTAAGGTAATCCACAATGCAGAATATAAATTTCAAAAGAGAATTTCTTTATAATCTACATTAATTTTGGAAGTAAGTTAGTTAGGAGGAAATTTTGATGAGTACAGTGAATACATTAATTAATAATAGTTGCTGTTGTTGTATGATGTGTTGTCACCAGGATTATGTCATACCTTATTTGTACTTGTCAGAAATTAGAAACTAATTTGTCAAATAAATATGATTACAATCTTGGGAAGTTATAATTAAACTTCCCAATTTTTATGCAGATAAATCATACTATTCAGATATGCAATAAAAACAATAAAGTGAAAGGAAGTTTAACAGTGGATATTGAATTTATACAAGAATATATACCTATGTATGTTGAAGCAGCTAAATTAACTTTAGGCATAGCTGTTGTGGGAATTATAATTTCCGTAGTAGTAGGACTTATTTGTGCAAATATACAATATTATAAAGTTCCTGTATTAAAAAGAATAGTTTCTATTTATATAGAGCTATCAAGAAATACACCACTTATTGTACAATTATTTTTATTATACTTTGGCTTGCCAAAGGCAGGAATTGTACTTGATTCAGTAACATGCGCCATTGTAGGTCTTGGCTTCTTAGGTGGTAGTTATATGGCTGAAAGCTTTAGAAGTGGTTTGGAATCAGTTGACAAGACACAGTTAGAGTTAGGGTTAAGCATAGGTCTTACACAGCCACAGATTATGAAAAATATCATAATTCCGCAGGCAATGTCAGTGTCGGTACCCGCAATTTGCGCAAACATTATTTTTCTTATTAAGGAAACATCAGTGTTTAGTGCAGTAGCACTGGCAGATCTAATGTATGTGGCAAAAGACCTTATAGCCCTTTACTATAAAACAGATGAAGCATTATTAATGTTGGTAATCGCATATTTAATTTTGTTATTACCTATATCAATTATTGCTACAATACTTGAAAGGAGATTAAGATATGCAGGATTTGGGAATTAGAGTCCTATTTATGGGTGACAATTTTGCAAGACTTCTTTCAGGACTTTGGGTTACAGTTAGAATTTCATTAATTTCAGTTGTACTTTCAATTATATTAGGTGTACTTCTTGGAATGGTGATGACAATTAAGAACCCGGTTACAAAAGCCTTAACAAAAATTTATTTGGAATTTGTAAGAATTATGCCACAGCTTGTTTTACTGTTTTTAGTTTATTTCGGTTTAACAAAATCTTTCGGAATAAATTTATCAGGGGAAGCATCTTCAATAATTGTATTTACAATTTGGGGAACTGCTGAAATGGGAGATTTAGTAAGAGGTGCATTAATATCAATTCCAAAGCATCAGTATGAAAGTGGTGAGGTTATTGGATTAAACAAAATACAGATTTACAGATATATTATTATTCCACAGACATTGAGACGTTTAATTCCATTAGCAATTAACCTTACAACAAGAATGATTAAAACAACTTCTTTAATTGTTTTAATTGGTGTTGTAGAAGTAATGAAGGTTGCACAGCAGATTATTGAGGCAAACAGATACACAGCACCGGATGCAGCTTTGTGGATTTATGGAACAATATTTTTTCTATATTTTATTGTTTGCTGGCCTATTTCATTGTTGGCAGGCAGACTTGAGAAAAAATGGAAGGATTAAGGTGAAAAGATTTGAGTGAAAAAGAGAAACTGTTAGAAATACAGGATTTAGTAAAAGATTATGGTAATGGCCCGGTGTTAGATAAAGTATCACTGGATGTATATAAAGGAGACGTTATTGTTTTAATAGGACCATCAGGATGTGGAAAAAGTACACTTCTCAGATGTATCAATGGTCTTGAAGAAATTCAGTCAGGAAAGATTTTATTAGACGGTAACGAAATCACAGGTAAAAAAGCAAACTGGAGAGAGGTCAGACAGAAAATTGGTATGGTATTTCAAAGCTATGACTTATTTCCGCACATGACAGTTCTTGATAATGTAATATTAGGACCTGTGAAAGCACAAAAAAGAAATAAGCAGGAAGCAATCAAAGAAGCTGAACAGTTGCTTGATCGAGTTGGACTTTTAAATAAGAAAGATTCATATCCAAGACAGTTGTCAGGTGGACAAAAGCAAAGAGTAGCCATTGTAAGAGCTTTAATAATGCATCCTGAAATAATTTTATTTGATGAAGTTACAGCAGCATTAGATCCTGAAATGGTTAGAGAAGTATTAGACGTTATGTTAGAACTTGCAAAACAGGGTTCAACAATGTTAATTGTTACTCACGAAATGGAATTTGCGAAAGCTGTAGCAGATAAGATTGTTTTCTTAGATGGAGGAAACATTGTAGAAACAGGAGAACCAAAAGAGTTCTTCAGCAATCCGAAAACAGAACGTGCAGGAAAATTCCTAAACACATTTGTTTTTGAATAAATAAATTGTAACCATATTTCACGTACCAATTGCATAATTATCGAAAGCACGCTCCCGCTGCTTCCGCCTCGTAGCGGTTCTATCAAGCCGACTACGCTGCCTTGATGAACCGACGGGCTCCAAGCACTTTCTTATAATTAGGCAATTGGTACGTGGATATAGATACAGTTTTTTTATAAAATAAAAAATTAATAACAAAAAGGAGAGAGAATTATGAAGAAGAAAATTTTAGCATTAGCATTAGCAGCAGTTTTAGTTGTGACAGGATTAACAGCATGTGGTTCTAAAAATGATGCAAAAACAGACAATGGTAAGGTTTACCGTACAGTTGATGAAATCAAGAAAAGCGGCACAATCAAAATTGGTGTATTCAGCGACAAGAACCCATTCGGTTACGTAGATGAAAAAGGTGAGTATCAGGGATACGATATTTACTTTGCAAAGAGAATAGCAAAAGACTTAGGCGTTAAGTTAGAATTTGTTTCAACAGAAGCAGCTAACAGAGTTGAATATTTAAAGACAGGTAAAGTAGACATTATACTTGCAAACTTTACAGTAACAGATGAACGTGCAGAGTCAGTTGATTTCGCACTTCCATACATGAAAGTTGCATTAGGTGTTGTATCACCAGACAAGGCACTTATTAAGTCAGTTGATGATTTAAAAGGCAAGAAACTTATTGTTGCAAAGGGAACAACAGCAGAAGCTTACTTCGAAAAGAATTACCCTGATGTACAGTTAGTAAAATTTGACCAGTATACAGAGACTTACAATGCTTTATTAGACGGCAGAGGAGATGCAATGTCAACAGATAACACAGAAGTGTTAGCTTGGGCTCTTAAGAACAAAGGCTTCTCTGTAGGAGTTCAGTCAATTGGAGAAACTCAGACAATTGCACCTGCTGTATCAAAGGGTAATAGCTCATTATTAAAATGGCTTAACGATGAAACAAAGGCATTAGCAAAAGAAAAATTCTTCCACAAGGATTACAAGGAAACACTTGAACCTGTATATGGTGACCAGGTAAATCCTGACGACCTTGTTGTTGAAGGTGGAAAAGTAGAATAAATTAGCAATTAAAATTATATTAAGTAATAAGTAGTGGTGGTGTTAGGAAATAACATCACCACTATTGTATATATGGGGAAAATTATGTAGACTAATAATAGAGAAAAGCGGTTTTATGCTATACATTGTTGTATATGAGTAATGGAATTGTGCAAAAGTAATGGCATGAAAAGTTAGATGAGTTAAACATCGAAGAAAGGGTAAGGATATTTTTATGATACTTGAAAATGATTTAATATTAGTTGAAGTAAATGAACTTGGGGCAGAAATAACAAGAATTTATGATAAGGAAAATAAAACAGAAATATTGTGGGATGGAAATCCTAAATTTTGGAAGAGACATTCTCCAATTTTATTCCCAAATGTAGGAAAGAATTTTCGAAACAAGGTCCTGATTAATGGAAAGATTTACGAAACCTCTCAACATGGTTTTGCAAGAGATAATGTTTTTAAGAGCGTTGAAAGCAGTGAAAATAAAGGTGTATTTAAGTTAGAAGCTACAGAGGAAACAAAGAAGGCTTATCCTTTTGATTTTATATTGACTATTTCTTATGAAATTAAGGATAAAGACATACATGTAAACTGGAAAGTGGAAAATACTGACAGTGTGACAATACCTTTCACAATTGGAGGACATCCGGCATTTATGTTTAAAGAAGGAGATGCGAAAACAGATTATGTTTTGAAATTCCCGGGCAAAAAGCAGCTTGACTATATTCTTTTAGATAAGGAAACAGGAACAGCTTTGCCTGACAAAGTTTATCAGCTTGAACTTGAAGACGAAACATGCCCATTAAATGACGAAATGTTTGAAAATGATGCATTAGTTTTTGATAATACACAGATAGAAGAAGTTTGGTTGTGCTACAAAGACGGCAGAAAACGTGTTGGAATGTTGGCAAAAGATTTTCCAAATTACGGAATCTGGTCAGTTAAAGATGCACCTTTTGTATGTTTAGAACCATGGGTAGGTCGTTGTGATAATTATGGCTTTGATAAAGAACTTGCCACTAAACCGGGCATTAATTTAGTTGAACCAAAAGAAAAATTCCAAAAAGAATATACAATAAAAATTGGTTAAATTACTAATAATGACAAATATACGAAATTACAAATGAATTAATATTCGTGCTAAAGAATATTTAGGATTATAATTGACAAAATTAACAAAATTAACAGAAAAGAGATTACAGAAATGAATATTTATATTGCAAGACATGGCGAGACAATTTGGAACAAGTCAAGACTACTTCAGGGAAGCAAAGATATTGAATTATGCGATGACGGTAGAGCGATTGCATACGAGAGAGCAAAACAAATAGCAGATGTTGACTTCGACATTGTGTACAGTTCACCATTGAAAAGAGCCTACGAAACAGCCTGTATACTAAGAGGTGATAGGGATATACCGATTATTAAGGACGACAGATTAAGAGAAGTGAACTTTGGAATTAATGAAGGAAAATGTTCCTTGGAGTTAAAGAAAGATAAGAACAGTCCAATATACAAATTTTTCGAGGACCCGGGCAATTATCAGCCACCGGAAGGTGGAGAGTCGCTACATGATGTGTGCAAGAGAACCAAAGAGTTTATGGAAGAAATTATTGAGCCACAGAAAGATAAGTTAAGCAATGTTCTTATTGCAGGGCATGGCGCAATGAATAAAGGAATAATGTGTCATGTTTTAAATCATCCTATTAAGGAATATTGGAGTGGCGGTTTGCAGAAAAACTGTGGTATCATCATTGTTAAGTTAGATGAAAATGGTTATGAAAAAATAGGCGAAATATAAAATTAAAAAAGAAATATGAAATTAAGAAAAATAAGCGTACTAAAAGGTAACTGTTATTAAGTTAGTAATGGAGATTGATCTTTTGATACGCTTATTTGTTGCACTAAAAAGAGGCTTATGCTAAAATAGAAAATAATTATGGGTTTTTGTGCCCATTTGAAAAAATGCTGAGGTATAAGGTATATGTTAAATAACGAAAAAATTACTTTAATGACAAAATTGTCACTATACGAACAGAAAAATGGGAAAAAAGAAATAAAATCAAGCAAGTATTTTAAAAGTGATTATATGTTATTAAAAATGGTAAGTTCATTTTTTTGTATAACATTTGCTTACTTGCTTTGCTTAGCATTATGGATTATGTACAGCTCAGACAGAATGATATCCACGCTGACAACTACAGGAAAAATAGTAGCATTGGTTACTGTTTTAGTAATTATTTACATTGCAGCAACTGTGGTGTACATGATGTTTAGTTATGCATTTTTTTCACATAAGTTTAGGAAAACAAGAAAGAACCTTAAAGAATACAACGGAGATTTGAAAACACTCCATAGAATACAAGAGTTAGAATATGACGCGATTATTAATGAATTAGAAGAAGGAGGCAGGGAAGAATAATGACATCCCTTATTGAGTTAAAAGAGAAGATTAAAAATTTTTATGGTAGTTATGAATTTGTAGTTAGACCAATTATAAGATTCCTTGCCGGATTGATTTCATTACTACTTATAAAGGCAAACGTAGGTTATATGGATTTGTTATCCTCATGGATTGTAGTGCTTGGCGTAGCTGTTATATGCGCATTTCTTCCTTGGGGAGCCATTACTTTAGTTTTGGCTGTAGATATAGTTATGAATATATTTGCAGTATCTGTGGAACTTGGTGGCATGGTTGCAATCATAATGATAATTATGTTTTTGCTATTTTTCAGATTTTCACCAAAACAGGGGATGCTTTTAGTATTTGTGCCTTTGGCATTTTTCTTAAAAATCCCTTATATAGTACCTATTATTGCCGGTTTGGTTTGTACTCCGGCAGCAGTTGTTTCGGTTATATTTGGAACAATTATCTACTATATAATTTATATAATTAGTGAGAATCTTTCTGCTTTAACAGGAAGCTCAAGCGGAGCAATAAGCACTGCAAACATTAATTCAATTATTAATATGATTAACAGTAACACTGAAATGATTTTGGCAATTATAGCCTTTACAATTACAACGTTGGTAGTTTATTCAATTAAAAGATTATCAATTGACAATGCGTGGACAATTGCCATAATTACGGGAAGTGTGCTTGAATTTGTTGTTATTTTAGTTGGCAATTTAGTCTTAAAAAATGACAATTCAGTTGCATGGACGGTCATCGGAACACTTATTTCATTGGTGATTGCCTTTGTAGTGCAGTTCTTTGTATTTTCAGTGGACTATTCAAGAACTGAGCATACACAGTTTGAAGATGATGAGTATTACTATTACGTTAAGGCTGTACCAAAGATGAATGTGGCAGCACCTGAGATGAATGTAAAGAGAATCAATGCTCAAAGAAGAAAAAAAGGAAAAGGAAACAAGAGAGCTTAATTTAATACTTTTTATGGGACAGCAAAAAAGTTTACTTATATTTCATAAAATAAATATATTTATGTGAAATAAATATGTTGGTGGAAAAGTATAATTAAGTAATAATATAGATATTTATTGGTTTTGAATAAGAAGAAAGGAGAGAACAGTGGGAACAGCATTAGATTATATACATAATTTTTTTGAAAAATATCTTACAATTCCGGAGATATATCCAAGTGATATTTTTGAAATTGTCATTATTTCCGTACTTTGCTATTATGTAATCTTATGGTTTAGAAAAAGTAGAGCCTGGACTTTACTAAAGGGAATTTTTATGATTGTTATTTTTATGGTAATAACAACTATTTTCCACCTCACAACTCTTCAATGGATTATAAATAAAACATTAAGTGCAGGAATAATAGCAATTGTAATAATTTTCCAGCCTGAACTTCGTAGAGCGCTGGAAGAATTAGGAAAGAAAAATGTATTCTTCAAATTGTTCAAATTAGGAAATAATTTAGAAAATGAGAGATTTAGTGACAAGACAATCGAAGAAATTACAAGAGCGACTCTCGAAATGGCAAAGGTAAAAACTGGAGCGTTGATGGTAATTTCAAGAGATCACGACTTAAGCCAGTATATTGAAACAGGAATCAGACTGGACGCAAGAATTACAAGCCAGTTGATTGTAAATATTTTTGAGAAGAACACACCATTACACGATGGTGCAGTTGTTATTGAAGGAGACAGAATTACAGCGGCAACATGTTATTTGCCATTATCAGACAGCATATCCTTAAGCAAGGATTTAGGTACAAGACATAGAGCAGGACTAGGCTTAAGCGAAGTTAGTGACTGTGTTGTTATTATTGTGTCTGAAGAAAATGGTAGTATTTCTATTGCAAGAGATGGCAAGCTTATAAGATATGCAGACACCGCAGTATTGAAAAATGAATTAATAAAGGCCCAGGACAAAGTTGAAACAAAAGATAAGAAGAAATTTTGGAAAGGAAGGGACCGCAATGAAAAAAATGATCATGAAGATTAAAGAATCATTAACACATAATGTAGGCGTTAAAATTGTTGCGGTGATTATTGCCACATTAATTTGGCTTACTGTAATAAATATAACTGATCCTGAAAAAACTGTAGTTATATATGGCGTACCGGTAACGGTGACACATGAAGAGGCTATTAGTGATTTGGACATGGTATATGAAGTTAAAAACGATAAATATATAAACATAACTATTTCAGGCAAAAGATCTGTTGTTGGAAATTTATCAGCAGATGATTTTAAGGCTATTGCTTCTTTAAAGGAACTATCAAAAGTTAATTCAGTTCCAATTGAAGTATCAGCTAAGCAGGGCTCAATTGCCAGAAAAGTGACCATTGAGAAACAGTCTATGCAAACTTTGATGGTTAATGTTGAACAGATGGAAAAGCAGAATTTTGATGTTCATGTTGAGTATAGCGGAAGTGCTGCTTCAGGCTATGTAGCAAATGGTTATACCCTTTCAAAGAATACTATTTCTATTAAGGCACCTACTTCAATATTGAAGAATATTTCAAAGGTAGTGGCTGAATGTGAACTAGAAGGCAATAGTACAACCTTTACAAAGAAATGCCCATTGGTTATGTATGATAATGATGGTAATGTTATCAAAACAGGTCATGTAACAATGTCCAGCAAAAAAGTTCAGGTAACAGTAGATATTGCCCAGGAAAAAGAAGTACCTGTTGAACTTGGAAAAATTGGCAATCCACCTGAAGGCTATGAAGTAAAGAGCACCTTGCTTTCAACAAACAAAGTTAAGTTAGTTGGTAGCAGTGATGTGTTAGCTACAATTGATAAGATAACATTAAGTGATGATATTGATATATCAAAAGAAACTGAAAATTATTCAAAAACTATTGATTTAACAAAATACATTCCTGAGGGAATAACTATTTCAGGTGGTTCTAACGTTACAGTTGAAATAGAAATAAGTAAATTAGCAACTAAGAAAATTACTATAAAATCTTCAAATATTAAAATTATAAATGAAGATAATACTAACGCTAAAGTATTAGATAGTGTTAAGTTCACAGTGCAGGGTGATAGTGATGCAATATCTAAACTAAAAACAAGTGATATTACGGCAGCTATCAATGTAGAAAAGTTAGCAACAGGAAAACATAATGTTGTAGTTCAGCTAACTTTACCTGACAAAGTAATTGTAACTGAAGAGGTAAAGGTACCGGTTGAAATTAAAGAAAAAGATGTTACAACAACCGGTAAAGAGTAAGCAGGAGGAAAGGTTTTATGAGTGCAATTTTAGTAGCAGGTGGTGCAGGCTATATTGGAAGTCATACGTGTGTTGAATTGTTAAATGCAGGTTATGATGTAGTGGTTGTGGACAATTTAAGCAATTCTTCAAAGGAATCGCTTAACAGAGTTAAACAGATTACAGGAAAAGATGTAAAATTCTATGAGGCAGATGTTGCAGACCAGCCAAAGATGAGAGAAATCTTTGAAGAAAATAAAATTTTTGCAGTAATCAATTTTGCAGGCTTAAAAGCAGTAGGAGAGTCTGTAGAAAAACCATTAGAATATTATAAGAATAATATTTCAGGAACAATAAATATGTGTGAAGTTATGAGAGAATATGGTGTTAAGAATATTATATTCAGCTCATCAGCAACAGTTTACGGTGATCCTGAAGAAGTACCTATTACAGAAGAATGTCCAAAGGGCCAGTGTACAAATCCTTATGGTTGGACAAAGTCAATGCTTGAGCAGATTTTAACAGATATTCAGAAAGCAGATCCTGAATGGAATGTTATTTTACTTCGTTACTTTAATCCAATTGGTGCACATAAGAGTGGCTTAATGGGTGAAGATCCAAATGGTATACCAAACAATTTAATGCCTTATGTAATGAAGGTTGCAATTGGTCAGTTGCCACAGGTTAATGTTTTTGGAAATGATTATCCAACACCTGATGGCACAGGCGTAAGAGATTACATCCATGTTGTAGATTTAGCAGACGGTCATGTTAAGGCAATTAAGAAGATTGAAGAAAATCCTGGTCTTAAGATTTACAACTTAGGTACAGGAAAAGGATACAGCGTACTTGATGTAATTAACAATGTAAGTAAGGCTGTAGGAAAAAAAATTCCGTATGTAATTGCACCAAGAAGAGCAGGCGATATTGCTGAATGTTATTCAGATGCAACATTAGCTAAGGAAGAACTTGGCTGGGAAGCTAAAAACGGAATCAAGGAAATGTGCGAAGATTCATGGAATTGGCAGAAAAAGAATCCAAATGGATATAATGATAAATAAATAAAAAACATATGATAGGAGAAAGCCGGTGAGTTCTAATAAGACTATTAAAAATCCAGGTAAACAATTAAAAAAACTAAAGATATTCAGAAGAATAATGACTACCTTAGAAGTGATTTTTGGAATAATTTTTATTTCAGTTGCAGTGGTTATGTTTGTACCAGGTGTTAAAACAGAATTGGTAAAAGCAGCAGCAACAACTTCTATAGGAAAGAAGTTTATATCCTGGATGGGAAGCAAGGCGTATGCAGACAGCGTATTAGATAAGAATTTTAACAGCAAGAATTTAAAGACTAACAAATTAAAATACAACTATTCACAGGAATACACAAACTTTGTTTTGTTTGGTGTAGATTCAAGAGAAGGTGAAGTTGACACATCAAACAGTGATTCTATTTTAATTGTTAGTATTCACAACACAACAAAAGAAGTTAAGATGGTATCTGTTTACAGGGACACAATGCTTGGAATTTGTGACAAGACAGGAACAATTAACCAATACTTCAAAGTTAATTCAGCATATTCTTACGGTGGTCCGGAAGGTGCCATTAACACTTTGAATCTGAATTTAGATTTGGACTTGAAAGATTATGTAACAGTTAATTTCGGTGGCGTTGCAGACATCATTACTAAATTAGGTGGTATAACAGTTAATTTAACTGACGATGAACTTGCACAGCTTAATCACCATTTAAAGAGTACAATTAGCTCAACAGGTCAGTATGCACCACAGGTTGCACATAGCGGAAAAAATATTAAGTTAAATGGAATACAGGCAACAACATATTGTAGAATACGAAAAGCAACATTCTACGATCCAAAGACAGGCGAGCCTGTTTCAGACGATTTCGGAAGAGCAGCACGTCAGCGTTCTGTAATGGAAAAATTAGTAGAAAAAGCTAAAAAAGCCGGCGTAAGCGAACTTCAGGGAATGGTCGAAACAGTATTAAATGATAAAAATGCAAAGGGACAGATTATTACAACAAGTTTTAAATTTGATGAAATTGTTAATTTGTTACCAATCATTTTTGATTTTAAGTTGTCAGGAAGTACAGGTTTCCCATCAACATTACAGACAGGAACATTTGATCGCACAAGTTATGTTGTGGCAAGTGGATTAAGCAATAATGTTTCTAAATTGCATGAGTATCTTTATGGTGAAAAGAATTATGTTCCTACAGAGAATGTTAATTCTGTAGATTATGCAGTAACTTCAAAAACAGGAATTAGTGAAAACAGCGCAGGATTTAATCCAACAGAAAAGGTAGATGGAACTTCTACTTCTAAAGATGGCAAGCAGCCTGAAACAACTGAAAGTAGCTTTGACTATGATGACAAAGGAAAAAGTGATTTTTACTAAAACGTTTTATTTTAACATTTAAAACACAAAATAATCACATATCGACTTTATACTTCTAGATATACGATAAACAATAAAGTGTGAAAGGAGATTGGTTACAATGTCAGAGCAGAATACAAACGGATATTATGAGAACGGTGACAATAATAATTATTATCAGAATCAGGATAACAATAATTATTATAACAACCAGGACAGCAACCAAAATAATGGACAGAACAACAAAAAAAATAATAAAGGAATGATAGCAGTAATAATAGCTGTAGCAGCAGTAGTTATTATAGTTGGATGTACTGCAGCAATTACTTTTATTTTAGGCGTAAACTCAGGGACAACAAATATTTCATCAACAAAGGAAACAACTGCTGAGAAGTATGCTGATATAGGATCAACTAATTCTACTGATACTTCAGATTCATCAAGTACGTCAGGTTCAGTTGTTGTAACAGATGTATCAAAAGTGGTTAGTAACACAATGCCATCAATTGTTGCAATTACAAGTACAACAGTTATGCAGTCAAATAATTATGATTCAATTTATGATTATTACTTTGGCGGCGGTGATGGAAACAGCAAAGGTAGCACATACAAACAGCAGGCAGCAGGTTCAGGAATTATTGTTGACCAGACAGATAGCGAGTTATTAATCGTAACTAACAACCATGTAATCGAAGATGCTGACAGCTTAAAGATTCAGTTTGATGGCATGAGTTCAGACAAGGCAGTTGACGGTTATATTAAAGGAACAGACTCAACTAAGGACGTTGCAGTAGTAGCAGTTAAGTTAAAAGATATACCAAAGGCTACCTTAAATACAATTAAGAAAGCAACATTAGGAGATTCAGACAAGGTAAGCGTTGGCGAAGGCGTTGTTGCCATTGGTAATGCATTAGGATATGGCCAGTCAGTTACAACAGGTATCATTAGTGCTAAGGATAGAGAAGCAACTATTGAAAATAAAACAATGAAGCTGTTACAGACAGATGCAGCTATTAACGGTGGTAACAGTGGTGGAGCATTATTAAACTCAAAAGGTGAAGTTATTGGAATAAACGTTGCAAAATATTCATCAAGTGGTTCATCAACAAGTGCCAGTGTAGAAGGAATGGGATTTGCAATTCCTATTACATCAGTTAGGAGCATCATCAGCAATCTTGAAACAAAGACAACAAGACAGAAATTAGCTGCCGACAAGCAGGGATATCTTGGTATAACAAGTAAGTATGATGTGACACCAGATATTTCAGAAGCATATCAGATGCCAACAGGTGTTTATGTATATGAAACAACAAAGAACGGCCCTGCAGACAAGGCAGGAATCCAGTCTGGTGACATTATTAGAAAATTTGATGGTCAGGAAGTAGATTCAATGGAATCACTTCAGAGCATTATTCAATACTACCAGCCGGGAGAAAAGATTAAAGTTACTATTGCCTACGCAAGTGGAAGAACTTACAAGGAAAAAGAAGTTACAGTAACACTTGGAAAGAAAAGCGATGTAACAAATTCAGAAACTCAGGCAGAGCAGTAAATTACAATGAGAAATCACAAATTTACAATTTCTTATTAGAATTTAATTGAAACTTGCATCTTGAGTGAGAGTTAGTAATAGAATTCATTATTTAAATATATCATATGTGGAAAAAGATTAAGTTGGTTCAGAAAAAATGAATAACTTAGTCTTTTTCTGTATTAAAAAATGTGATAAACTCCATAGGTGAAAAAGACAAAAAGAGAGGTACTTATATGAGCGATAAGGATTTAGATAAAGAACTTGAAAAAAATGAAAATGAAATTAATGAATCACAGGATAAGGATGCTGATAAAAAAGTAACTGAACAACAGAGCAGTGATAATAATTCTCAAAGTGAAGACAACAAGGAAGATGAATATGAAAAAATTTGTTATGTATGTAGAAGACCTGAAAGCAAAGCAGGTAAAATGATAGATATGCCGGGAGGCATTTGTGTATGTGCAGACTGCCTTCAGAAAAGTTTTGACAGTTTTCAGAATATGGGAATGGGAATGAATGTAAAAATTAGCGATGAAGATTTGAAGAATCTTTTAAATATGCCGGGCATACACATGATGAACCCTGAGGATTTTAAAAGGGAAATTCCTAATAAACAGAAGTTAAAGAAAAAGAAAAAAAGCGAAGAAAGCAAACCTATATTTGATATAAATAAAATTCCTGCACCTCATATTATAAAAGAAAAACTGGATGATTATGTAATTGGTCAGGACTATGCAAAGAAAGTAATGTCTGTTGCCGTATACAACCACTACAAGAGAGTTGCAACAAACACAATGGACGAAATCGAAATTGAAAAATCTAATATGTTAATGATTGGACCTACAGGTTGTGGTAAAACATATTTAGTTAAAACTTTAGCAAAATTATTGGATGTGCCACTAGCCATAACAGACGCCACATCTCTTACAGAGGCCGGATACATTGGCGATGATATAGAAAGTGTTATATCAAAACTTCTTGCAGCAGCAGATAACGATGTGGAAAGAGCAGAAACAGGTATTGTTTTCATTGATGAAATTGATAAGATTGCCAAGAAAGATTCAGCCAGAAGTCGTGATGTAAGTGGTGAGTCTGTTCAGCAGGGAATGTTGAAACTTTTAGAAGGTAGCGAAGTGGAAGTACCTGTTGGTGCAACAAGCAAAAATGCAATGGTGCCACTTGCAACAGTTAATACAAAAAACATTCTGTTTATATGTGGTGGCGCGTTCCCTGATTTAGAGGGTATTATTAAAGAACGTTTGAACAAACAGTCAGCAATTGGTTTCTTAGGCGACTTAAGTGACAAATACGACAATGATAAGTCTGTAATGAAAAAAGTAACAGGAGAAGATTTAAGAAAATTTGGTATGATACCGGAATTTCTTGGAAGACTTCCGATTGTATTTACTTTAGATGGATTAAGCGAGGAAATGCTTGTAAAGATTCTTACAGAGCCAAAGAATGCCATTATTAAACAGTATCAAAAACTCCTTGAACTTGATGAAGTAAAACTTGAATTTACAGAAGGAGCACTTAAAACAATTGCGAAAAAGGCAATTGAAAAAGACACAGGTGCAAGAGCATTAAGATCTATTATTGAAGAATTTATGTTGGATATAATGTACGAAATTCCAAAGGATCCACATATTGGAACAGTTACAGTAACAGAGGAATATATTAACGGAACAGGCGGACCTAAAATTGGAATGCGTGGACAGGATTTAATAGAATAAAAAATAAGGAGGCTGTCGCTTAGCGGCAGTCTTTTATTGTGGAAACTTATTGGAACAAAAGAAAATAATAAAAAAATGGTAATATTTAAGTACATTAAAAGTGAACGGAGAAATAGAAAATGGGATGTGAAAGGCTTGAATTTTATAATTAAAAAGTATATGTAATACTAAATTAACCTAACCACAGTCCCTTTATAAAGAGATTGTGGTTTTTTTTGTAACGTAAGATTTTTAACCAATTATAGCAAATTTAAAGTTTTACTAAAAAATTTACTAAACCTTTGCTAAAAAAACTCAAAAAAAATTTTCGCTGCAATATTTTGGTCGTTATCTACGTTTAAAAAGTATAAACAAAAGGAGGTATTGTCATGAAGAATAAGAAATCAGCAAAACTATTAGCAACTATTAATGTTTTAGCAATGATAATCTGTACACTAAGTATTATAATTGCACCATTTACGGAAGTTAAAGGAAAAGGGGTGAAAAGAGTTAAAGAATTGACTAATATCGAAAACATAAAAGATGATACATTATATGATCAAATATATATTGATAAAGATTATGTTTATGATATTAGGACTAACTTAAATCAGGTAACTGTAAATTGTACAAAATCATTTGTTGTATCACAGGATAATCCTAAGTATAAGGCAATTGATGGGGTACTTTATTCAAAAGACGGAAAAAAACTATATTATCTTCCAAGTGAAAAAACAAACAGCTTTGTTGTGCCTAATGGTGTTGAAAGTGTTGAATCAGATGCTATTTATAAATGTTCAACACTAACAAGTCTGGATTTGTCGGAAGTAAAATATATAGGATATAAAGCAATTACATATTGTAAAAAACTAAAAAATTTGAAAATGGATAATGTTAAAAAAGTTGACCGCCATGGAATTGAAAATACAGGGCTAAAAAAGATTGTTATTAAGCAAAAAGTAGAATTAGAGCTTCATGCAATTCAATCCAATGTTTCAATTAAGCATAAAAAGAGTTTTACCCAGATAAAACCATATGTTTATAGTTGTTATAAATGGTATAAAATCAAGGAAGCGAAAGGATATGAAGTTAAAGTAATAATAAAAGACATGTCATGCCCAAAAGATAAAAGAACCGTAAAGGGAACAGTTAAATCTAATGAGTTTGATAATAAAATTGAAAGAAAAATGACAAGGCAATTGAAAGAGCTTCAATATAATTTTACTATCAACAAATTTGGAAAAATATATTTCTTTTCTGAATACGAAGAATATATCATAAAAACAAAAGTAAGAGCTTTTAAGTATAAGAAAAATAAGAAAATATATACAAATTGGAGCGATTATATGACATATGACACAGTTGATTCTGAATGGTGTTAGAAAGCAGGTGATAATATGAAAAAGATATTACAAAGTAGTTTTATAATGTTTATGGCAGTAGCAGTTTCCTTGGTTATGAAACCAAATTTGGCAAATGCCTCTGAACGAATATATGATAGTGTGAATATTGAAAAAATTGACCAGTTGAATAATCCGGGAGATTACAGGGAAATAGTAATCGGAAAAAATTACACAGGAAGTCTGGAAAAATTATTTCATGTTTTCATAAATAGCACAGAAAAAATCACAATAGATAAAGACAATCCTAAATATGCATCAGTTGATGGCGTTGTTTTTTCAAAAGACATGAAACAGATATTATATTACCCAAGGAAGAAAAATGTAGGAGGCAGCTACACAATACCGGAAACTGTTGAAAAAATAGGAAAGATGGCTTTTAAGGAAACTGCAATAAAAGAAGTGAAAATGGGGAATAAGATTAATACTATTTCTCAAAAGGCGTTTGACGGTAGTAGCATTTTAGAAGTTAAGATTCCGGATAAAGTTAAAACATTAGGGGCTGCGGCTTTTTCAAGCAGCAAAATAACGAACATAGACCTTAATAATGTAAAAAAAATAAAATCAAGATGCTTTAATTATTGTAATGGACTAAAAACAATAGATTTAAAAAATGTTGAGAGTATTGGAAAAAGTGCTTTTTATTCATGCAAAAACTTAAAAACGGTAACAGGAAAAAAATTAAAAAAGATTAGTCGTTTTGCATTTTGGGGAAAAACTAATTTAAAAAAGGTGTACTTAACAAATGGAATCAAAATAGGTGCGGATACATTTGACTGTATGCCAACATTTGACTATGGTATTTCTTTCAAAAAAATAAAACCATATATGTTTACAGGATACATGTGGAATGAGGTTGCCAATGCAAAGGGATATCAGCTTAAAATAAAAATATTTGATAGCAAGAATAAGAAAAAAAACAAAACACTGATTGTTAATACAAAAAAGAGTTACATGCGGGCTTATGGAAAAACTCAAAAGAAAATGAATAAGATAGTTAAAAAGTGGAAGATAAAAAACGCAGATGCAAAATTTAGCTTTAGGGCATACACTAAAAAGAACAAAAAGAAAATTTATACAAAGTGGAGCAATGTAGCAAAGTATGGATTTGAATCTCCAACGTATAAGTAGGAAAATTACATATAGAATGTAAGAAGGAGGAGAGGACCATGAAAAAAGTAACTAAAAAAATGTTATCTGTTATGTTGGCATTTGCACTGGCAATAACAGCAACAGGAGAATGGGGGCTTAAGTTATCAGCAGCGGAAACAAAAAATGTTGAGGAACTTACTAACATTGAGAATATGGAAGAAAACGTAACATATACACAAATGTATTTGGACGAAAACTATATTGGACCTATACCTGATATGACAAATTTGAAAAACATTGTTGTATCTGAGGATAATCCAAAGTACAAAGTTGTTGAGGGAGCCTTAGTATCAAAGGACGGAAAGAGATTATATGGTTACCCAAAACAAAAAGAACTTTCAGAATTTACTGTACCTGATACCATTGAAAGTATTTGGAATGGTGCATTTGCAGGAACGAAATTAAGTAAGATTACATTTACAGACAATATTAAGGAAATTAAAGAAGGAGCTTTTGCTTTAACTGAAATTCAGGATGTTGTTATTCCTAAAAATGTGACAAAGATTAACGATGGAACTTTTAGTGGATGCAAGAAATTAAAGACAGTTAATTTAAATAATGTAACTGTTATTGGTGACAATGCTTTTAAATCATGTGAATTACTTGAAAAAATTGACCTTAGTAAGATTAAGAAAATAGGTGAATATGGATTCAGTGGCACAGGAATTAAATCAGTTAATTTAAAGGCAGGCATGAAACTTGGAAAGATGGCATTTGACACAAATGTTAAATTAAACTACAACAAAACTTTTACAAGCATTAAACCATATCTTCTGAGCTACAAGAGATGGAATAAAATTACAGGTGCAAAAGGTTATCAGGTAACAATAAAAGTAATTGATGAAAATGCTCCTAAAAATAAGGTTTACATTAAATCTACACTTAAGGGTAACAAGCTTAGCAAGAAATTACAAAAGAAAGTGCTTAAAGTTAATGCGAAAATTAATGGCAGTGAAATAATTAATTTCCAAGTAAAAATTAGAGGCTATAAACTTAAGAAAAACAAAAAAGTTTATACAAAATGGAGCACATACAGAAGCAAATATGCAGTTGTTGATTAACAAAATTTATTTGCAGGAGAATAATTTCTTAATAGGAGAAAGCTTATTTGCAGATGAATAACTTCTTAATAAAAGTAAGTTTATTTTCAGACGGACAATTTATTAGTAGAAGTAAGGAATATAAAATGAAATTAGTGTAGTAGAGAGGAGGGCTTGAATATGAAGAAGTATATGAAGAAAATAATGATATTTGTTTTAGCACTGGCATTAGTTATTGAACCACAGATGGTAAAGGCAAGTAAATATGTGGGCAAGGAAGTAAACATCAACGACTATTTAAAGAATACAGATGACGTGCTTTATTCTAAGCTATATATTGACAAGGATTATACAGGAGAATTACCTGATGGTGACAGCATTGATTCACATTTGAAATATTTAGACAAAGTAACTGTGGCGGAGGATAATCCGAAATATAAATCAATAGATGGTGTTGTGTACTCAAAAGATGGAAAACAGCTATTACTATATCCGGCAGCAAAGAATGAAGAAGGAACTTTTGAAGTACCAAAGGAAGTAACAGAAATAGGGAAATATGCATTTAACGATGCAAAAATCAGCCATATTACTTTAAATGATAATATTGAGAAAATCAACGCATTAGCATTTCGTAAAAGTGAAATTGAAGAGTTTAAGGTACCCGCAAAAATAACTGAGTTAGACGATGCAATTTTCAGTGGCTGCCAGAAGTTAAAAGAAGTTGATTTGAATAATGTTACTAAGGTTGGAGAACTTACATTTCTTGAATGTACAAATTTGAAGAAAGTAGTAGGTGACAAGATTGCAACTGTAGGCGAAATGGCTTTCTATGGAAATCAAAAATTGACAACAATTAATTTAGAAAAAGCAACTGATATGGGTAAGCAGGCTTTTGAAAATTGTGTGGCACTTAAGAAGATTGATTTAAAGAGTGTAAAGACTATTAAAGCAGGAGCTTTCCATAAGACAAAAATAGCCAGTGTCACTTTGAAACCGGGCTTAAAGCTTGAAGAGAAAGCACTTGATAGCACAACTAAGATTAAATATAAGGCGAACTTAAATAAGATTAAACCATATTTGTTATATGGTACAACATGGAATGCAGTTTCAGGAGCTAAAGGCTATCAGGTACAGGTAACAGTTTATGGAAAAACTAAAAAGAGCAAAAAGACTTTGAACGTTAATCAGAAAGCTCAGTATGTCGGTGCTTACACTAAACTTGGAAAGCAGATAACTGCAACAGCCAAGAAGCTGAAAGTGAAAACAGCAGCTAAGTGCAAAATAAAAATAAGAGCATATAAGTACAAGGGCAAGAAAAAGATTTACACAAAGTGGAGCAAAACTAATGAATTTCTATTTAAATAGAAACATTCAATGGAGCTGTGGCAAATGTAATTTGCCATGGCTCTTTTTGCATAAATATGGATGTATAAATGTGTTTTTAGAAAATATAATGTAAAGAATTATTTATGTAGGAAGTTATGATGGCAGATTGTAGAGAACGTATAATGTCCGAGGAATATGGGGATTATATTGTAGAGTTTGATGGCAGAGGAGAAAATGCAATTGAACAATACAGGGACTACTGTCCACAAATAATTGGGGACAGATATTTTGTGGTAAATGAGAACTTGGAAAACATAGCCGGTTTTGAACAACGGGACTATCCTTATACGGCAATACCAAAATTGTACGGCTTAATGGATTCTACTTCCGTTTCTGCAACGGGTGCAGTAAGACTGCAAAATCAAACAGGTTTTGAAATGACGGGGAGAGGCGTGATAGTTGGTTTTATTGATACGGGGATTGAGTATACAAATGATGCTTTTAAAAATTCCGTTGGAAGAACAAGGATAATTAATATATGGGATCAAACCGTTAATAGCGGGAATCCACCTGAAGGTTTTTTATATGGAACGGAATATGGTATGGAGGAAATAAACGAAGCTTTAGAAAATGAGAATCCGTTGGAAATTGTCAACCATACAGATGAAAACGGTCATGGAACTTTTTTGGCTGGTGTTGCCTGCGGAAGTTATAATGAGCAGCAGGATTTTATTGGAAGTGCACCGGAAAGTGTAATTGCCATGGTTAAATTAAAACCGGCAAAAAGATATTTAAAGGAATATTATTTAGTTGAAAATGATGAAATCGCTTTTCAGGAAAATGACATTATGCTGGCGGCAGCTTATTTAAGGAGCCTTAGAATTAAATATGATATGCCACTTGTAATTGTGCTTGGACTGGGGAGTGCTAATGGTGATAGGGCAGGAGGAACACCGGGGGCAAGATTTTTAAGCGATTTAGGAAAATACATTGGTGAATGTGTTGTTGTTCCTACAGGAAATGAAAGTAATGAACGTTTGCACTATCAAGGGAAAATCTTAGAGGATGAAACAGACGATGTGGAAATACAGGTAGGTGAAAATGCCAGAGGTTTTGTTTTGGAATTGTGGGCAAATTCCCCGGATATTTTTTCGGTAGGATTTACTTCTCCATTGGGAGAAAACATTCAAAGAATCCCTTCAAGAAAGGGCACAAGTGAGCGAGTAAGTTTCCTTTTGGAAAATACTGTAATTGAGGTTTTTTACAAACTTGTGGAATTCGGTAGTGGAAAAGAACTTATTTTTATGAGAGTGATAAATCCAACACCAGGCATTTGGACCATAAAAGTTTATGGAAGTAATATTCTTAATGGCGAGTTTAATATATGGACAAATTTAAGGCAGTATATGGTTAATGATACTTATTTTCTAAAACCTAATCCTGACACGACGCTGACAGTTCCATCAAGTGCCACAGGAGTTATATCGGTAGGGGGATATGATAATTTTGCCAATAGTATTTACAGCAAATCCGGAAGGGGCTTTACAATTGATGATAGAGTGAAGCCTGACATGGTAGCACCTGCGGTAAATGTTTTTGGACCGACTGTGGGAAGAGAGGCAATACTACAGGGTGGTTTTACAAGAAAAACAGGGGCTTCGGTAAGTACAGCTTTGGTTGCCGGTTGTTGCGCACAAATGTTTCAGTGGGGAATGGTAAATGGCAATGATCCTTATATGAATGGAATATCGGTGAAGAATTATTTAATCAGGGGAGCAAGGCGAGGAAGGAATATAGACTATCCAAACAGACAGTGGGGGTATGGCGAGGTGGATGTTTTTAACAGTTTTCTTATATTAACAAGAAGTTAAATGGACTGATTTCAGGTAAAGCAAGAGGAGCAGTTTTCCAAAACAATGTAAGTTATGTGCTTTTTTAATAACGTAAGATATGTTGCCACTTAATAGTATTCGTGTTAAAATATGAAAAGATTAAAGAGAAAATTATTATGTTTTGGAGGAAATAAAATGACAATTATTGTGACAGGTGGAGCAGGGTTCATTGGAAGTAATTTTATTTTTTATATGTTAAAAGAACATCCGGAAGATAGAATTGTTTGCGTAGACAAACTTACGTATGCTGGAAATTTATCTACACTTGAACCGGTTATGGATAATCCTAATTTCCGTTTTTGTAAAATTGATATATGTGACAGGGAGGAGATTTATAAGCTATTTGAGGAAGAACATCCTGATATAGTTGTGAATTTCGCAGCAGAATCACATGTAGACCGTTCAATTGAAAATCCGGAAGTATTTTTAGATACAAATATTAAGGGAACAGCGGTAATGATGGATGCTTGTAGAAAGTATGGAATAAAGAGATATCATCAGGTAAGTACAGATGAAGTTTATGGAGATTTGCCATTAGACAGACCTGATTTATTTTTTACTGAAGAAACACCAATTCACACAAGTTCCCCATATAGTAGCTCTAAGGCTGCAGCGGATTTACTTGTTCTTGCATATCATAGAACATATGGACTTCCGGTGACAATTAGTCGTTGCTCTAATAACTATGGCCCATATCATTTTCCAGAAAAATTGATACCATTAATGATAGCAAATGCATTGGCAGATAAACCTTTACCAGTATATGGTGAGGGATTAAATGTGCGTGATTGGTTATATGTTGAAGATCATTGTCGAGCAATTGATTTAATTATTAGAAATGGTAGAGTAGGCGAGGTTTACAATGTAGGCGGTCATAATGAAATGAAGAACATAGACATTGTAAAAATTATATGCAAGGAGCTTGGAAAACCTGAAAGCTTGATTACTTACGTTACAGATAGAAAAGGGCATGATATGCGCTATGCTATTGATCCAACAAAAATCCATAATGAATTAGGTTGGCTTCCTGAAACAAAATTTGAAGACGGAATTAAAAAGACTATTCAGTGGTATTTAGATAATAAGGAGTGGTGGAAGACAATTATTTCAGGTGAATATCAGAATTATTATAAAGAAATGTATGAGAATAGATAACATATAATAAGAAATATTAAAGGATTAGCGGATACTACAAAAGAATCTGCTAATCTTTTTGTCTTATAGGAGCGTTGGTCATAAACTGATATTTGTCACAGTATAATATACATCATTCATTGGGTTATAACCTGGCAACATTGTAAACAATGCTATAATATGGTATAATTCATTAGATATGTGCTTATATGCGTATTAAAAAAGATAATAAAATAGAAGTGGGAAGAAGAATGATTAAGAGAGTAATTAAAAAGGTTTACTTAAAAATAATAAAAAGTAAATTTGGTAGAAAATTAAGAGAAAACTTGATGCCACACTTAGTAGCATACATTGAAAATGAAGATATTATTATTGAGAACAAAAATAGCAAGTATTCTCAATGGACATTTATTTGGGGAAAAGCTAACAATAAAGTCGAAAGTGAAAATGGTCAGGTAAGACTTAGTTTAAACAATAGCACTCTTAAATTAGTAAGAAACAATGATTTTAAAGCATTGGTTAATGGATATTCAAAAACAGCATCTTTTGAAGGTGAAGAATTAGGTAATATAGAAGTAAAAGATGCAGTTTTAAAGATTAGTGGAAAAACATACAATAAAGCTGATAATGAATATGTTTTAATTGAATTTTCAACATTAGAAGATGCATTGGAAATTAATACAAAAATTTATGCGCTTGATAACAAATCAAATAACATTAAGTTCGTATTAGTAGATAAAGAGTATAATGTTATTTTTGATAAAGATTTAACTGGAAAAATAAATCTAGATAATTATGCTGAACTTTTTGAAGAATATGGTGAATTACAGGTTGTATGTATTGGAAATGGAATTTATTATCCTGTTAGCACAACATCCATAACAAATAATAAGATGTCTGTAAGAGAAGAGTTCTCGAAAATATATATTTCTTCAAATAATAACAATTATAAATTTGAACCAAGTAAATTAAAGGTGAAGATACAGAATATAAAGCCTGCATACAAATATATTGAAAGAATTTCATATGAGGCAAGTGATAACAAATTCATTATCAACTTCAACAAAAATGCAAAAAAATGCGACAAGTTTGTTTTGTACATTAAAGCATTAAAAACAAATGATAGAGAAAAAGTTGCAGAGTACAAAATAGGACAGCAAATAATAATTGATAATGTAAATGAATTTTTGAATAGAGAAATAAATTTAATAGACAGATATATATTTGAGTTTGAGATATATGGAAAAAATAGTAAGAAATTAGAAACAAACTGGTTAAAGTTAGTTCAACCTAGAACAAGAAATGTAGAAGATTACGTATTATCAGAAGCATATGGCAATGTTCTTACTTTTTTTGACAGACAGATTTTGTTAATTAGCAATAAAGATAATCAATATATTTATGGCGAAAAGTATGATTTTGATTTAGGTAAAAATACCTTTACCTCTGATTGTAATGTAGAAGAGAAAAACGGAAATATTGTTTTGAATTTTAAGGTATGCTCACTATTATCAAAGATTCAAAGAATACATATTTATTTAACAGACAATTATTTAAAAAAAAGTATACAAATTGATAGTATAGCAATAGATACCCCTGAAAGAATTGTTGAGGGAAGTGTTATTATTGATATGGACAAGTTATTGCCATATTTGTATTATAATGCAAGATTAAACTTCAGATTGGGTGTAGAATACGTTGGTGGATTTAAGGAAACAGGATTTTTAGTTAAGAAATTCGCTGATTATTCAACAAAAGAAAGATATTTATATATTAAAGAATTAGATCAGGGATTAGTGATGGCGTTTTATTTAGGTGAAAATCAATATAACTTAAATATATACTATACGTCAAAGGACGAATGTGAAAAAGGAATTAGATTCCAAACAGGCAGAGAGAAATATTTTGAAACTTTAAAGACAGAGGAAGTTGACGAAAAGCTGATTTTCTTTGAAGCAAATTTAGGAAAGAATTATACAGGAAATCCCAAATATTTATACGAATATATGATAAGTAATCCAAAGTATGATGGATATAAGTATGTATGGGCATATCCTGATACTGATAGCAAAAATATACCAGGCAATGTTACTTTGGTAGAAAGAGGAACTTCAGAATATTTCTATTATTTAGCAAAAGCAAAATATTGGGTAAATAATATATTGTTCCCTGTTAAAAAGAAAAGAGAAGAAACAATTTATCTTCAAACATGGCACGGCACACCACTTAAAAAATTGGGATTTGATATCGAATGCGAGGGACCTGAAAAACAGGCTTTTGGTAATTTGTATAAAGAAAGTCAGAATTGGGATTATTTCTTAGCAGACAATGACTATGGTGCTGAAAAGTTGGTTAATGCTTTTAGATTTAAGAAAACATTAATTAAGGAAGGATATCCTATAAATGATATCTTTTATAATGATAAGATAAAAGATGCTGCAGTAGAAAGACTGCATAAAGATTATCCGGCAATAGAAGGAAAGAAAGTAATTGTTTATGCACCAACATGGAGAGACTTACAGGGAGATTATGTAAGAGGTTATGACTTTGAATTACCATTTAATGTGGAACAGTTGTATGAAAAGTTTGGTGATGAATATGTAGTATTAGTGAAACTGCATCATTTAATTGCTGATAGCTTAGAAATAGATGATAAGTACAAAAACTTCTTATTAAATGTTAGTGGTGAAGAGGATATTATGCAATTGTTATGTATAGCTGATATTTTAATTACTGATTATTCAAGTGTATTCTATGATTTCGCCAGTGCAAAGAAACCTATCTTGTTCTATGCCTATGATTTAGATGAGTATATTAATGAAACAAGAGGGTTGTATGTGGGAATGGATACATTACCAGGACCAATATTGCAGGACAATGAAAGTTTAGTAAATGCAATTGAAAATATTGAACAATATGATTATGAACATGATAGTAAGTTACGTGATTTTTGTGATGAAATGGCAAAATATTGCGATGGACATTCATGTGAAAAAGTATTAAATATAGTTTTGAAAGAGGATTAAGATGATTAATGTTTTAGTGTTTCCATGTGGTTCTGAAATTGGCTTGGAAGTCCATAATGCTTTAAAATATGATAAACATATTAACCTGGTAGGGTTAAGTTCAGTTTCATCACATGGACGTGTGGTATACAAGAATTACATAGAAGGAATTTCCTTTATAACAAGTGATACTTTTATGGAAGAACTTAATAAAATAATAGAAGATAATAATATAGATGTGTTAATTCCTGCGTATGACGATGTAATATTATATTTATCAGAGCATAGAGATGAACTAAAGTGTAAACTTGCCACATCAAATAAGACAACTTGTGATATTGCAAGATCCAAGAGAAAAACTTATGAAGTTCTACAGGGAGAATGGTACATACCTGAGACATTTAAAGTGAGTCAGATAACAGAAAAGGATTTACCATTATTTGCAAAACCTGATATTGGTCAAGGATCACAGGGAATAATGCGAATAGAAAAAATGGAAGACTTGAACCAGCTAAAGGGAAAGGATGATGAATACATTATTTCTGAATTATTGCCGGGACAGGAGTATACTATAGACTGCTTTACGAATCGTAAAAGGGAATTGGTTGTTGCATCAATGCGAATGCGAAAAAGAATAAAAACCGGTATTAGTGTAAATTCAGTAATTGTTGAACTACCGGCAGAAGTGAAACAAATAGCTGATGCAATCAATGAAAAAATTGTATTTGACGGCGTATGGTTCTTTCAGGTAAAACTAGACAGAAACGGTCATTATAAATTACTTGAAATGGCACCAAGAGTAGCCGGGAGTATGTCTACAAGCCGAGTTAGAGGATTTAATTATATTTTAAATACTGTATATCAGCTTATGGGTTATGATATTAAAGCAATTGATAACTTATTAGATTATGCAGAAGTTGACCGAGCATTATCTAATAAATATGTATTGAATATTGATTATAATTATGTGTATATGGATTTTGATGATACGATAACTTATAAGCAGACTGTTAATACAGAAGTAATGGCATTTATTTATCAATGTTTAAATAAAAACAAAAAAATTAAGCTTTTAACACGTCATGCAGAAAATATTCACGAAAGTTTGCAGAAATATCATATAGATGAAACTATATTTGATGAAATAATTCATATAAAAGACGAAACATTAAAAAGCGAGTACATAAAACATAAAGATGCAATATTTATTGATGATGCATTTAGAGAGCGATATGATGTTTCAAAAAAATGTAAAATACCAGTTTTTGACTTAGACAGTGTGAGTGCTTTAATTGATTGGAGGTATTAATTAATCATGGAAAAGATATTTGTTACCAGACCGGCAATGCCTGAATATGAGGAATATGCAGAAGAAATAAAATCTATATGGGAAACAAAGCATATTACAAATTTCGGACCTAAGTATCATAAGTTTATAGACTTATTGAAGAAAAAATTTGACTATGAAAATATAGATTTACAGTGTAATGGGCATATGACTTTACAAAATATTTTGTCATGCATAGAGCCAGGGGAAGTGATTACAACTTCTTTTACATTTGTTTCTACGACATTAGCAATTGTAAATTCAGGTCATACACCTGTTTTTTGCGATATTACTAGGGAAGATTATAATATTGATGTTAATAAGATAGAAGAATTAATAACACCTAAAACTGTTGCAATCGTTCCTGTTCATGTATATGGTTCTCCATGTGATGTAGAAAAAATTCAGAAAATTGCAGACAAGTATAATCTAAAAGTGGTATATGATGCGGCGCATGCATTTAATGTTCAGGTGAATGGAACTGATATTGGAAAATTTGGAGATGCTTCTATGTTTAGCCTTCATGGAACAAAGGTATTTAATTCCGTTGAGGGCGGAATGGCTGTCCTAAAAACAAAGGATATGTTAGAGGAACTTGTTTCAAGATCAAATTTTGGTTTATCAAATGGTGAAACAATTTATCAGGGAGTAAACTCAAAGATGAATGAGTTTGTTGCAGCAATGGGTGTTGTTAATATGGGACACCTTGAAGATAACATTGCAAAAAGAAAACATATTGTAGAAGTTTATGATAGAGAATTAGCTGAAGTAAAACAGCTTGTTCTACTTAAAAAGAAAGAGAATGTTAAGTATAATTATGGATATTATCCGATAGTTGTAGAGGGTGATGAGTATTCAGCCGATGAGTTAACTGAATATTTACAGAAATACGAAATTTACCCAAGAAGATATTTTTACCCGGCAATAAATGACATGCCGTTGTTTAAAGATTACAACGAAACACCTATTGCAAGGGAAATATCTAAGAAAATATTATGTATACCTCTATATGCTGATTTAGAAGAAGAACAGGCATTATTTATATGTAGTAAGATAAAGGAGTATTTTCAGAATGGAAAATAAAGTAACACTTTCGGTGGTAGTATTAAGCTATAATAATGAACAGTATTTGGAAGATTGCTTAAGCTCTATTGAAAGACAGGGAATTGATTCATATGAAGTATTTGTTATAGATGACTCAAGTACTGATAATTCAGTGGAAGTTATAAAAGAATATATTAAAGATAAGCCACAGTTTAATCTTATTGTAAAACCAAATTCAGGTGGTGCTATTTCTTCACAAATAGGGATAGCAAAAGCCAATGGTAAATATTTAGCATTAGTTGATTCTGATGATATAGTAGCAGATGGTGCATACAAAAAACTTATTGCCAGAATTGAACAGGATGGCTCAGATTTTGCATCAGGCTTACCAATGAAATTAACAAATGCATTTATGAATACTTTTTTAATTTCACCAGATGAAAATAATGTATTTGTAGAAAATAGAGTTCTTTCTACTGATGAAGAAATAGAAAATTTTACAAATCAGGTTTTTTATTGGAATGCTGTGTATAAAACAGATTTCTTGAGAAGTAACCATATAGAAATGCCAGCAAATCTTCTTATAGCTGATAGAATATTTGTGTATAAAGCAGCTATGAGAGCAAAAAAAATTAGTGTTTTGACAGATGTCGTATACTTTTGGAGAAAAAAGAAAAACGATGAAAAAATTTCATTAACAGACCAAACAGCAGAATATCATATGATATCAGATAGATGTGATTCATTTCAATCACAGATAAAGCTAAGTATACAGGATTTTGAGAAAAATCTTGATTATAATAAAGCTATATGGGAACATAGTGTAATTCGATTGTACTATCCGCTGTATAATCTTGCAGATGAAGAAAATGAAGAAAATACATATCAGGATTTTGTTGATGCATGTAACCGTTACAGATTTTTCCTGATGCAGTATAAAGCGTTCTTTATACATTTACTGGGAAACTCTGATATGCCGGTTACTACAAAGTATATAACAGATAGAATTTTTGCAAAAAGATATAAACAGATATATAATTTTATTCGTGAAAAAAAGTGGTTTACAGACCTAAATGTAAAAACACTTGAGCCTTATGTATATAACAGTGTGTTGAGAAGTAACAGTATTTTGTCTGTAAAGGGGATTTCAAATGAAAATGATAGGATATATATTGATTTGCAAATTTATGTTGGATTAGAAGATAAAGAAAAAATCTCTGTTGAAAATGTATTTGTATATACCAGATATTTTAATCAGAAGAAGATAGAGTTGCCATATAATGAGGTGGATAGAAAGGTAGACATAACAGAGTTGCCTTGCTCAACATACGTTCTTAACACAATTTGTATAAAGGATGAAGAAAAAACTTATTACACTCCAAGACTGACAGAAGAACTTGCAAAAGTAACAACATTAACAGTTGGAGATAAGATTATTACTTTCAATTCAAGATATTCAATTCTGACTATTCAGCAAAAGAACAGATTTACTCTTTTGAAGGATGAAAACAAATATTTATTGGGAGTAAATAAGTCAGAAGATATAAAGAAATTATTTTTCTTCAATATTGAAAATAATAAAAAATATGATGTAACAAAGGAAGGGGACTTTTATACTTTTAGTAAGGAGAGTCTTCATCCGGGAGATAATATTTTAATGTATGAGACTCTGGATGGTAATTATACTACTGTTAGAAAACAGGAAATGACAAATAGCAATTTGGATAAAGATTTGTTTGACGAAGTTATAATTAGCGGAAGAGTGGAAATTGAGGTGTAAATATGAAAGGTATAATTTTAGCAGGAGGAAGTGGTACAAGACTGTATCCATTAACAAGTGTTACAAGTAAACAATTGTTACCAATTTATGATAAGCCGATGATATATTATCCATTGTCAACATTGATGTTAGCTGGAATTAAGGATATTTTGATTATATCAACACCAGAGGATCTTCCTAATTTTGAAAAATTATTAGGTGACGGAAGTCAGTTTGGAATCAACTTATCATATAAAGTTCAACCATCACCTGATGGATTGGCACAAGCATTTATTATAGGTGAAGAATTCATTGGTAATGATAGTTGTGCTATGATTTTAGGGGATAATATTTTCTATGGTCATGGTCTGGTTAAAAGACTAAAGAAAGCATATGAAAATACTGGAAGAGCTACAATTTTTGGATATTTAGTTGATGATCCACAAAGATTTGGAATTGTTGAGTTTGATGATGATTTGAAGGTGGTTTCGTTAGAAGAAAAACCTGAAAATCCAAAGTCAAATTTTGCAATAACAGGATTGTATTTTTATGATAACACAGTTGTTGAAAAAGCTAAAAAAGTTAAACCAAGTGCAAGAGGAGAATTGGAAATAACTGATCTTAATAAAATGTATTTAGAAGAAGATTTATTGGATGTAGAACTTTTAGGACGAGGTTTTGCATGGCTTGATACAGGTACAGTAAGTTCTCTTTTAGATGCAGGATTATTTGTAAAGCAGATAGAAAGCATACAGGGAATAATTGTATCATCACCGGAAGAAATTGCTTATAACAATGGTTGGATAAGTGATGAACAATTACAGAATGCAATTGAAAAATATGGAAAATCTCCATATGGTGCTCATTTAAAAAAAGTGTTAAACAAAGAAAAATTTTAATGTTGTAAAAGAGGGATAGAACTATATTCAATAGTTTTATCCCTTGTTTTGTTTACAAATTATAAATATGAAAAAGAGAAGAGGAACGGTAGATAACTTTATTAAAGTGGTGTAATTTGTTTGTAAAGTATATTTTTTATCTCTTTACAATTAATAGTATTTTTCTGATAGCAGGATATAGTCCACTTGGAAAATATTCTGTAGCATATGGTATAGTTCCGTTTATAAAAAATTATGTGAGTGGAAACAATATTGAAAAGTAAATAGTATCATAATAATACATAGTAATGTTGATTTTTTGGGTAATATATATTAAAATTATTTGGTTAGTGGGCTTATGTCTGCTAACCAAATTTTATTGTTAGGAGAAAAAAGATGAAATTATCAAAATTAGTGGGAGACAGATTTAAAGAAAGACCTGCGGGCTGCTTAATTGACAGTCATGCATTAATGGTAAGAGGTGGATATATTAAAAACGTAGCAAACGGTATTTACTCACAGTTCCCGCCGATGAAAAGAATTTCACAGAAAATAGAGGCAATTATCAGAGATGAAATGGACAAAATTGACGGACAGGAAGTTTTGTTCCCTGTTGCACTTCCAGGTTCACTTTGGGAAGAGTCAGGAAGATATGAAAGCGTTGGCTCAGAATTGTTAAGATTCACAGACAGAACAGGAAGCAAGATGGTTCTTGGTATGACACATGAAGAGGCATCAGTTCAGTTAGTAAGAGAATATGCCAACAGTTATGCAAAATATCCATTTATGATTTACCAGATTCAGACAAAGTTTAGAGATGAAGCAAGACCTCGTGCAGGACTTATTCGTGTACGTGAATTTACAATGAAGGATGCTTATTCATTCCATACATCACAGGAAGATTTGGAACAGTATTATCAGAAGTGCTATGATGCATATAACAGAATTTTCGCAAGATGTGGTATTCCTGAAGTAGCTGTTGTAGCTTCAGATTCAGGTATGATGGGTGGTAGCCTTTCACATGAATATATGTTATTAACACCAGCTGGTGAAGATTCAATTGCTATTTGTCCTGAATGTGGATACAGTGCCAATGTTGAAGCAGCACCAAGTATCGTTCATAACGAAAACAAGCTTCCAAAAGAAGAAATGAGAGAAGTTGAGACACCGGGTGTGGGAACTATTGAAGATTTATGTCAGTTCTTAAATATTCCTGCTGAAAATACCTGCAAGGCTGTAGTTTACCAGAAAAATGAAGATGATAGCTACATAGTTGCATTTATCAGAGGTGACTTAGACATAAATGAAACAAAATTGGTTAATGCATTGGGATGTGACATTCACCCTGCTGAAATCACAGCAGATTGTGAATTAAATGCAGGATTTATCGGACCTGTTGGTTTATCAGATAAGATTACAGTTTTATTTGACAATTCATTAAATGGTGTTGATAATTTTGCAACAGGTGCAAACAAAGTTGATAAGCATTATGTTGGATTTAACATTGAAAGAGATTATGGCGAAGTTGAATATTTAGACCTTGCAAAAATTACAGAAGGTGGAACTTGTCCTGAATGTGGCAAGCACACAATTACAATTTCAAGAGGTATTGAAGTTGGTAATATTTTCCAGCTGGGAACAAAGTATTCAAAGGCAATGAATTTCAAATATACAGATGAAAATGGTGAAGAAAAATATCCTATTATGGGATGTTATGGAATTGGTGTAGGTCGTATGGCAGCTTCAATTTGTGAAGTAAGACATGATGATTACGGTCCAATTTGGCCAATTACAATTGCCCCATGGCAGGTTCACCTTTGCTGCTTACGTTCAGATGATGCTGAATGTAAAGAATATGCTGATAAGTTATATGAAACATTACAGAACAAGGGAATTGAAGTAATCTATGATGATAGAAAAGCAAGACCTGGTGCAATGTTCGCTGATGCAGATTTACTTGGCGTACCTGTAAGAGTTGTTGTCAGCCCACGTAACTTAAAAGAAAATGCTGTTGAAATCTCAACAAGAGATAAGCAGATTGACAAGCAGAAGACACCAATGGACGATGCAGTTGCAGAAGTTGAAAGAATTATTAAGAAATTAACAGACGATATTTACGAGCATGTAAAATAATCGAAATGCTAAATAAATTAAATTTTAAAAAAATTAATTTTGGAATAAGATTCAAAACAGAATCTAAAACAAAGTTTTATAACAAAAATTAAAATAGAATTAAAAAAAGAACTTAAATTAAAAATCCTTAGGATTAATATTTCATTTATAAGAAGTATTTAATCTTAAGGATTTTTCACTGTTATAAGTGAAAATGAGCTACTTATATCGGGCTTTTTAGAGGAAGAATTTGTTGCTAAAATCTGTGACAAAATTGTATAATTATACAAGAATGGACAGAAAGGAGCAAACAATTATGAGTAAATATAAAATGATAGCCTTTGATATGGACGGCACGCTTCTTAACTCACAAAAGAAAGTACGAAAAGAAACTTTAGATGCAATCAATAAGGCTTTTGATGGGGGAAAAGAAGTTATTTTATGTACAGGTAGAGCGTTAGCTGAACTGGAAGAGTATATAGAATTAATTCCAAGAATGAGATATATGGTTATGACAAGTGGAGCAATTGTCTATGACATAAAAGAAAAGAAAGATATTTATGCAAATGAAATTTCAGTTGAGATAATGGACGAAATTTTAAATTACATTAAGGATAAAGACATTATGCCTCAAATGATTACAAAAGAATCCATTGTTCAGAAAAAAGATTATGAGCATATGGAAGATTTCCACATGGGAATATACAAGCCAATGTTCAATGAAGTGGCGGTGAAAGTGGAGAATATGCTTGATTTTTACAATGACAATAAACAACTGGTTGCAAAACTGAATCTTTACCATACAAGTAGTGAAGACAGAGAAGAAACAAGAAAAGCCATAGAAGGGTTGGACGTTGTGTTAGCAAATGCAGAGACAACTTCCCTTGAAGTTTCAGCTAAGAATACAACAAAAGGCTTGGGATTGCAGAAATTGTGCGAGCATCTTGGCATATCAATAGATGAAGCAATTGCTGTAGGCGATGCTGATAATGATTTAGATGTTTTAAAAAGAGCAGGCCTCTCAGTGGCAATGGGAAATGCTAATGACAATGTGAAAAAAATAGCAGATGTAGTAGTTGAAGACTGTGACCATGATGGTTGTGTGCAGGCAATTGAAAAATATCTGCTCCTTTAAGCTCTTTAATGCTTAGTAAAAATTGCGTGAGTGTTGAGAAACAAAGATTTGGAAATATAAAACCCCGTTAGTTGGATTTTTAATCTAACCATCGGGGCTTTATTTGAATTTGAGAAAAATCAAAGATAAATTTTTTCTAATAATGCTTGCCTGCCCATTTACCTTTTTTCTTGTTAGGGTTTGCCTTTTTGATTTTTTGAGTACCGGTTGTAATGGAACCTAAAAACATTGCTATTTTTGTCATGTTGTCTCTGTAAGCTTTTTTGGCATACATAAAATAAACGACAAATACGCAAGCAATGACTGCTATATTGGCACGTTGGTCTTTAAGACCGATAAATAAACCGATGATGGCAATGTAGCAAAGAATAATAGTAATATTAAAAACAGGAGACATACGAATAACTCCTTTAACAGATGTTTTGCCATCCTTTTCTACAATCTTTCCTGTAAAAACTTCTGTAATTGGTGCAAAAAAGTTTTTGTGCTCTACGCCATCTTCATAATATGCAACAATTTTTTTCTTATCACTGTTGTAGGATAAATGGATTCCTAACTGGTTTTTATCAAAATCACCCACATCCCATAGGGTATAAGCTTCATCGCCATCTTTGTAATAATTGGCTTTTTTCAAATTATTTTCCAATTTAGTAACAGGAAAATTTGAACTTAACTTTACAAATTTCATAGTTGTTGTCCTAGAATACTATTTTTAGTATTATTGTCCTTTCGTAAAATATAACAATATTATATTACAATATAAAACAAAATACAAAATGAAAATCTTTTTCAAATTCATTGACTTTTTATAGACTCAAGAGTAAAATAAAGAGGCTAAAATGAAAATAGTTTTCAAATTGGTAAAGGAGTGTTAATATGGCAGGAAAATATAAAACAAAACAACAATCTGCTATTTTAGATTGCTTGAAATTACAGGAAAAAGAATACGTAACAGTTACAGATATAGAAAAATATTTAAAAGATAAAGGTTGTGCTGTAGGGCTGACGACCATTTACCGACACTTGGACAAAATGGAAAAGGATGGCATTGTTGCAAGGATTAATGTGGAGAAGCAGCAGGGAGCCTGTTATCAGTATGTAGAAGAGGGCAAAAATCAGGATTGCTTCTATATTGAATGTGAGAAGTGTGGACAGGTTACGAAGATGTCATGTCATCATTTGGCAGAGTTATATAATCATGTGAATGCTGACCATCATTTTAATATTAATCCAAGAAAGACAGTGTTTTATGGTAAATGCGACAAGTGCTGTATGAAGGATGAGGAAAACTAAATCGTATGAAAAGCAAGAAGGAGCATATACGAAGAATGGGGAAAACTAAATTGTATGAAAATCAAGAAGGAGCATATATGAAGTTAGTAAAAAAAATCGTGGACTTGGCTTTGATTTTTGTTTTGATGGTATCTATGGTTGGTTGCAACACCACAACTAATACTAAAGAAAACAAAAAGAATACCAAGTTAACAATAATGACTACATTGTTTCCGTATTATGACTTTGCAAGAGCCGTAATCGGAGATGTCAAAGATATAGATTTGGAACTTTTGGTTTCACCGGGGCAGGACGATCATTCTTTTGAACCTACGCCAAAAGATGTTGTGGCAATTAATAAGGCGGATTTGTTTATTTATAATGGTGGCTCAATAGAAAACTGGGTGGAAGAGGTGCTTAAATCTCTTGACAACAAGAATCAGACAGCGATGCGAATGATGGACTATATAGATGACCACAAGCTTTTAACAGAGGAAGAAAGTGAAGGAGTTTTTGCTGTAAATGAGCATGATCATGATGAACATTCTCATAGTGAAGAGGAGCATAACCACAGCGAAGATAACGAAGCTAATCATGATGAAGATGAACACAGCGAAGATGAACATAGCGAGGAATATGACGAGCATATTTGGACTTCACCTGTTCAGGCAGCTTTGCTCGTTCAGGCGATTTCTGATGAAATATGCAAGCTAGTGCCGGAGCATAAAGCTGAATTTCAGAATAATACGAAAGCTTACATTAAGAAGATTGAAAAAATAGATAAGGAATTTAGAGAAGTTGTTGTCGGTGCCAAGCATAAGGAAATAATTTTTGCAGATAAATTTCCACTGAAATATTTTGCCAAAGAATATGGTCTAAAATATTATGCAGCTTTTGCCGGCTGTAGTGGAGATACAGAACCTAGTGCCAAAACAGTAGCTTTTTTAATTGACAAGGTTAAGGCGGCAGATGTGAAAGGAATTTTTTATTTGGAACTAAGTAGTACTGCTATGGCAGATACTATTTGCGATGATACGGGAACTAAGAAATACCAGTTTAATTCATGCCACAATGTTACCTTTAATCAGTTTAAGAATGGCGTAACTTATGTAAGCCTAATGGAAGAAAATGTTAAGGTGCTTAAAAAAGCATTGAATTAAGTAAAAATAAGCAGTTCAGGAAAACATTGAGTTAAGCAAATGTAAAGGTAGCAAAGAAACTATTGAATTAATTAACCTTTATTCATATCAAAATGGAGAGAAACAATGATTTTACAGTTTAAAGATGTAGTGTTAGGCTACGAAAACAAAACAGTGGCAAAGGACATTAATTTTGAAATAAAGAAAGGGGACTACCTATGTATTGTTGGTGAAAACGGTGCAGGAAAGAGTACCCTTGTAAAAACTTTACTAGGATTAATTAAGCCGTTGTCAGGAAAGATTACAATTAATTTGGACAAGAGTAAAAAAGGAATAGGATATTTACCACAGCAGACTGTAGCCCAAAAAGATTTCCCGGCAAGTGTTATGGAAGTTGTGTTGTCAGGCTTTTTAAATAGCGGGCATAAAAGTCCTTTTTATTCAAAGAAGGAAAAGGCAGAAGCGCTGTCTAACATGGACAAATTAGGAATCGCTCATTTGAAAAAAAGATGCTACAAAGAATTGTCAGGTGGTCAGCAGCAAAGAGTATTGTTGGCAAGAGCATTGTGCGCAACAGACAATCTTTTAATATTGGATGAGCCGGTGACAGGTCTTGATCCAAGTGCGTCAATTGATTTGTACGATGAAATCAAGAAGTTGAACAATGAAGGCGTAACTATTATAATGGTTACTCATGACATAAAAAATGCCCTTAGTTATGCATCACATATTTTGCATTTAGAACAGGGCAAGGAATTTTTTGGAACTGTCAAAGAATACAAAAAGTCAAAAATATCGGATTCTTTTTTAGGAGGTGGACAGAATGATTAGTGAAATGTTATCTTATGATTTTATTCAGAGAGCATTTTTAGGTGGCGTTTTAGTTTCATTATGTGCAGCTCTTTTGGGAGTTAGTCTGGTGTTGAAAAGATATTCAATGATTGGTGACGGCTTATCTCATGTATCTTTTGGAGCATTATCAATTGCCATTGCCTGTGGGATTGCACCACTTAAATTTGCTATTCCTGTAGTAATTGTTGCAGCATTTTTGCTCTTAAGATTAGCAGAAAACGGCAAAATGAGAAGTGATGCGGCAATTGCCATGGTATCGGCTTCGTCACTTGCAATTGGTGTAATCGTAACATCACTTACAACAGGATTAAGCACAGATATTTACAGTTATATGTTTGGTAGTATTTTAGCAATGTCAAAAGATGATGTTGTAGTAAGCGGCTTATTATCAGTAATCGTAATAATAATGTTTGTGGCATGCTATCACAAGATTTTTGCTGTAACCTTTGACGAAAACTTTTCAAAAGCCACAGGTGTAAAAGTTGGAATGTATAATACATTGATTTCTATATTCACAGCTATTACTATAGTAGTAGGAATTAAAATGATGGGGGCAATGCTTATATCAAGTTTAATTGTATTTCCATCATTAACATCAATGAGAATTTTTAAAAGTTTTAAATCAGTAACTATCTGTTCGGCAATTTTGTCAGTAGTGAATTTTACAATTGGACTTATATGTTCCTACGGATTTTCAATACCGGCAGGTGCAAGCGTTGTAGTTGCTAATTTGATTATGTATATTATTTTTGCAATAGTTGCAAAAGTGAAAACAATGTAGTTGGAGGAAAACAAATGGATATTAATAGATTTCTTGAAGAACTTGACCGACTATTTGAAGAAAAAAATATAAATGATGTTGAGCCTTTTTTGCGCATAAGCATGGACAAGGCTACAGAAGAAGAAGACAAGTCAGCCCAGTTTACTATTTTAAATGAAATGATGGGCTTTTATAGGGATACAAGTGAATATGACAAGTCCATAAAGGCGTGCCAGCAATGCATTGGTCTTATGAAAGAAATGAATATTGAGGGAACAGTGGATTATGCCACAGCTCTTCAAAATATTGCAAACGCTCATAGGGCAGCAGGTTTGCTTGAAGAGTCTCTTAATTATTACATGGAGACTTTTGCAATTTATGAAAAAAATATTGAGCCTGGAGATTATCGTTTTGCAAGTTTAAATAACAATATAGCACTGCTTTATCAGGAAATGGGAAACTACGAGAAGGCCGCCCAGCATTTGAAAAAGGCGTTAGCCATTATAGAAAAAATTCCAGGAGCAGAAATCGAAGTTGCCACAACATTGTCTAATCTTGGGGCTTCATTGCTTGAAATAGAAGAAATACAGGAAGCTGAAGAATGTTTAAATAAGGCGTTGGAGATTTTTAAGAAAGACACAGTTAAGAATTTTCATTATAGTGCCGCATTATCTGCAATGGCAGCAGTCAAATGTAAGAAGGAAGATTATGCCGGCGCAATTAAGTTGTATGAAGAAGCATTGCCTGAAATAGAAATAAATATGGGCCAGGGCAGTGCCTATGAAATAACAAAGGATAACCTTGAAAAAGCAAAAGAAGCTTACGAAAAACAGCAGGCAGAAAAAACAGAAAAGTTGCGGGAAAATCCTGAGGAAATAAAACAGGAAGAAATTAATGATAAAAAAGAAAAGATAGAGAAAGAAAATCTTTCAGGTCTGCAGCTGGCGAAAAAGTTTTATGAAGAAGTGGGAGCTAAAATGATACACGAAAAGTTCCCTGAATATGAGGATAAAATAGCAGTTGGTTTTGTTGGTGAAGGCTCAGAAAGATTTGGCTTTGATGACCAATATTCAATTGACCATGATTTTGGACCGGGCTTTTGTATGTGGGTTACAAAAACTGTTTATAGTGAAATTGGTGAGCAGTTACAGGAAGAATATGATAAGTTACCAACAACATATATGGGAATTACTAGAATTAACACTCTTATGGCACAGGGAAGAGTGGGCGTACAGTTAATCGGTGATTTCTATGAAAAGTACACAGGCTTTAGACAAAGCCCTGAAAAGGTAGAAGATTGGATTAACATAGACGATTATAAGCTTGCCACAGTAACAAACGGCGAAGTGTTTAGAGATGATTTAGGAATTTTTACAGATATAAGAAATCATTTTATGATGCAACCTGAAAAAGCAAGACTTGTAAAACTTGCAAGAGAAATATCTGCAATGGCACAGACAGGTCAGGTAAATTATGGTAGGTCTATGGGACGAAAGGACTATGTAACTGCGACTTTGTGCATTGGACAGTTTATGGAGCATGCAATGAAGTGCCTTTATATTCTTAATAAAAAGTATGCACCATACTACAAATGGCTCTTTAAGGGAATAGAAAAGTTGCCTATTTTACCGGAACTTGCAATAATGATTAATGATTTGGCAAGACTGCCGGATCAAAGGGAAATGTGGAATGAATATCAATACAACAATACTTCAGTAAATGAAAATGATCAGAAGGCTGTTGTAATTGAACAGATAGCAAGACTAATTATTAACGAACTGAAATCTCAGAAAATAATAGTAAGTGTTAATTCAAATTTCCTAAATGATTATGTTTCATTAATAATGGAAAAAGCAAATTACAACAGAGGAGAATTAATTGACGAAATAATTCATCTGGAATTTGAGGCTTTTGACAAAGTTCAAAATGTGGGTGGAAGAGCAGAATGTCAGAATAATTGGCCATATTTTTATTTGATGAGAAAAAGCCAGTATTTAACATGGACTGATGACATGCTTTTGTGTATTAGAGATTTGTGGCTGGAAAACAAGCAAAAAGGTTGGAATATGATTACCGAGAAATATGGCAGAATGATGGAAAGCACAAGCCCTGAAGAATACAAGGAGCTTGCTAAATACTTTCCTGAAAAGTCAGACAAAACAAGAGCCATAGTAGCCCAAATTGCTGAAATACAGGTTCAGTGGATGGAAGATTTTGCGAAAGAATATCCAAAACTTGCATCACAGGCAAGAAACATTACAAGTGAGACAGACTCTGTATATGACACAAGTTATGAAACATATTTAAAAGGAGAATTACTCACATATTCAGATACGCTACTTAAGATGTACGCTGAGTTTATAATTGACTTGTATAACAAAAATGAAAACCTTGCAAAATTAACCATAGAGAATACAGCTAAATTGCAAGGCTATGATAGTTTAAGAAAGGCTGAAGAAAGCCTTAAATAAATTTGAGTTTTTAAAGAAATTGAAACTGCAAACTGCATATGGTCAGGAGTGTTTTTTGTAATTGTTAATAGGATATTATAGAGAAATACTGAGGACAAAAATAACGAAAATCATGTCAGTTTATGGCATGTAGATGAATGGAGAGTATTATGGGATTTTTACCTATTTCTAAAAAGGACATGAAGGAACAGGGCATAGAGCAACTGGATTTTGTATTTGTAATTGGAGATGCTTATGTTGACCATCCTTCTTTTGGACACGCAATAATCAGTCGTGTGTTACAGGCACATGGATATACAGTTGGTATTATTTCACAGCCTGACTGGAAAGATGACGATAGCATTAATATATTGGGAGAACCAAGACTAGCCTTTTTGGTAATGGGTGGAAATATGGACTCTATGGTAAACCATTACTATGTATCGAAGAAAAGAAGAGACAGTGATGCCTACACTCCGGGCGGTGTTATAGGAAAACGTCCTGACCATGCGGTTGTGGCATACTGCAATCTTATAAGACATACCCATAAGGAGACACCTATTATTATAGGTGGTATTGAAGCCAGCCTTAGAAGAATGGCTCATTATGATTATTGGAGCAACAGTTTTAAAAGGTCTATTTTACTGGATGCACAGGCAAATCTTATTTCCTATGGTATGGGTGAAAAGTCAATCGTTGAAATAGCAGATGCATTAAATAGTGGCATGGATGTAAAAGACATAACTTATATTCCGGGAACAGTTTACAAGACAAAGGATTTGTCGCTGGCATATGATCCAATTGTACTGCCGGCTTATGAAGACATGAAAGCAGACAAGTTAAAGTATGCCGACAGCTTTAGAGTTCAAAGTGAAAACACAGATCCTTTTAACGGTAAAACATTAGTGGAACCATATCCTAACGGTATGTATGTGGTTCAGAATCCACCACAGATGCCATTAACAAAAATGGAAATGGATGATGTGTATGATTTACCATACGAAAGAACTTATCATCCATCTTATGAGAAAGACGGCGGCGTGCCAGCAATTGCGGAGATACAGTTTTCCTTAATTAGTTGTAGAGGCTGTTTCGGTGCCTGTAGTTTTTGCGCTCTTACGTTCCATCAGGGACGAATTATACAAACAAGAACTCCTGAATCAATTATAAAAGAAGCAAAGAAAATTATAGAAATGCCTAATTTTAAAGGCTACATTCATGATGTAGGTGGTCCAACAGCCAACTTCTATCATCCTGCTTGTAAAAAGCAGTTAAAGCATGGTGTATGTAAACACAAGCAGTGCCTATGGCCAAAACCATGCGAAAATCTGGACACAGATCACAGCGAATACTTAAAACTTTTGCGTAAGCTTAGAGAACTGCCAAAGGTGAAGAAGGTGTTTGTCCGTTCAGGTATAAGATTTGACTACATTATGGCAGACAAAGATAAGAACAGTACGTTTTTCAAGGAATTGGTTCAATATCATATTAGTGGACAGTTAAAGGTTGCACCGGAACACATTTCTGATAAGGTACTTTCATATATGGGAAAGCCTGAAAATTGTGTTTATGAAAGCTTTATAGATAAGTATTATAAATTAAACGAAAAAGCAGGAAAAAAACAGTTTGTTGTTCCATATTTAATGAGTTCCCATCCCGGTTCAGACATGAAGGAAGCCGTAAAACTTGCAGAATATCTTAGGGACATTGGTTACAATCCACAACAGGTACAGGATTTTTATCCTACACCATCAACAATGTCAACGGTAATGTATTATACAGGAGTTGACCCAAGAACAATGAAACCGGTGTACACACCTAAGAATCCACATGAGAAGGCAATGCAAAGGGCATTAATGCAGTATAGAAATCCAGCCAATTATGAATTGGTAAAAGAAGCTTTACACATTGCCGGTAGGGAAGATTTAATTGGTTTCGGACCTGAATGTTTAATTAAACCAAGACAATTTAAGAAAGATAAAGACAGATATCAAAACTACAAAGGAAAAAATAATTCAGGCAAAAAAGATAACAAGAAGAGTTCCGGAAAGAATGGCTCGGGTAAGAATTCAGGAAAACATCCTGAAAGAAACCAAGGCAGAAATGCAAAAACAAAGAACTCAAAGAAGCAAAATAGAAAAAGATAATATAAAGTCTCGTAGCAGATGTGAAAACATTTGTTACGAGACTTTTTTACAAAAAAAGTGTCGTTCATTCCCAAAAAAGTACCGTTTATCGCAAAAGTAAAAAAATAGCTGAAAAGTATGATATGATGCATACAAGGAGGATACAAATAAATGAGTACTAAAAGAAAGAACAGGAGGACGACTATTATGAAAAGAATAATATCATTTTTGCTTATATGTTCATTATTATTAATTCCGAACACATATACAAAAGCAGATGGCAAAGTACAGTCGTATGGAGATTTTGAATATGAAATATCCACTAATAACAATAAAGAGAAGGAAGTTGTGATTTGTGGGTATACAGGAACAAATGAAATAGTAGATATTCCGGAAACAATAGCAGGAGAAAAGGTTGTAAGTATATATAAACTTGATGGCAGTAATACGAAAATTACAAATATAAGATTATCTAAATATGTAGAAAGAGTTAGCAGTTCACTGCCAACTGAAAGTTACGAGGTAGTGGAAGACAATCCTACTTTTGCTGCAGAAAATGGTGTTTTATTTAACAAGGACAAAACAAAATTGTTAATATATCCTACGGAAAAAAAGGATGAGAAATATGTCGAACCTGCCAGTGTTATCAAAAGTGAAGGCGCAAACAACAATAAATATGTAAAACAATGGACTTTTTCAAGTAATAAGGAAAATAAAGTAATAAAAGATTTTGCATATTCCGGTTGTCAGAACTTAGAGAAAATTGTAATTCCATCAAATATAGTAATTTTGGGAGAATTTAGTTTTGCTCAGTGTAAAAAATTAAAAACAATTGTTTGGAACAAAACATTGCAACAAATAGGTGACACAGCTTTTTTTGAGTGCAGTAGTCTTGAGAACATAAAAATTCCAAATACTGTTTTTTACATCGGCAAGAGCGCATTTTCAAAATGTAATATCAAAAACTTAAAACTTTCTAAACGATTAAAGTATATTGAATCTTTTGCATTTTCGGATAACAGTATGCTGAAGAAAGTTGAAATTCCGAATACAGTTGTAAAGATGAGAAAAAATGCATTTCCTAAAACAACAAAAATTAAGAAGGCTTCATACTTAAGTCCTGTTGCAGATAAGGATTATTATTGTGCAAAAGCCATAGTGACAACCACAGTAAAGAATAAAAAGAAAAAGAGAGCCTACAAAGAAGAAAAGATTACCAAAATAAAAGGAAAGAAGAAACAGATTTTACAAAAAGGAAAGTCTGTCAGCTTAAAAACTCAGGTGTACATTAACAAAAAACTAATAAAGAACGGAGCGTTAGGCACAAACATATTAAGTTTTAAATCTTCTAATCCTAAAATCGCAACTGTTTCTTCTAAAGGAAAGGTAAAAGCCAAAAAGAGAGGTGCCGCAACAATTTATGTAACACTTATGACAAAGCCTGAAAGTTACGAATATAAAGGGATTAGTGAAGAGGGCACTATCATAGTAGGAAAAATAAAAGAAGCAAAAAAATCATATAAAGTTGTGATAAAAGTAAAATAAGAATATTAAAAAGTAAGGAATAAGTGACGTAGCTGCAAGTTCAAAAATGGGCTTGCAGCTATTTATTATTACATAATCATGTTCCATAAATGGACTTTTCTAACTAAATATAGTACACTTAAAGGTGGAAATTTTAAAATTATCAGGGAGGATTAGAAAATGGATATTAAGACATTACAAAAAGATATGATCGCAGCAATGAAGGCAAGAGATAAGGCAAGAAAAGAATCAATTTCAGCACTTATTCAGGCAGTAAAGAAAACAGCAATTGATGCAGGTTGTAGAGATGATATTCCTGAAGAAATGGTTAATAAAGTAATTTTAAAAGAATTAAAAACAGTTAGAGAACAGATAGATACATGTCCTGCTGACAGAACAGATTTAAAGGAAGAGTATCAGGCAAGATATGACGTATTTAACGAGTATGCACCAAAGCTAATGAGTGAGGCAGAGGTTGAAGCGGAACTAAAGGAAAAATACGCAGATGTTTTAGCAACTAAGAATAAAGGTCAGATTATGAAAACTGTTATGCCTGCATTTAAAGGACGTGCAGATGGAAAGGTTATTAATCAGTTAGTAGCAAAACTTTGCCAGTAATTAATTTTTCGGAGAAATAATTAGGCAGATACTTATGAAAAAAGCAATGATAAAAAAAGTAACAGCTTTTTTAATCGCAGGAACTATGCTAATTATAGTAGTACCAAGTCATAATAAAGTAACTGCAGAGGCGAAAGTTAATTCAATTAATTATGATTTCTTAAATAATGAACCGGGAATGGCTAGTGGAAAAATCACAATATCCACAACCACTCCGGGAGATTATCAACTATATTGGGCTGATGACAAGGGCAAACCACAGGAAATAATAAAAATAAACAAAACAAAAATTACCAAAATTGGAAAGTCTAAAAAGATTTCCAAAAAGTCTAAAAAATATAAAACACAAATAAACTATAAAAAAATACCAAACGCTTATAAATATGAAATTCAGTATGGAAATGACAAAAAATTTAAAGCGACAAAAACAAAAAGAACAAAAAATACTAAATACACAATAAGTAAGTTGAAAAATAAGAAAACTTATTATATTCGTGTAAGAGCATATGGATATCAGTTTGGTGAAAGAGTATATGGTAAGTGGTCCATAACAAAGAAACTAAAGATCAAAAGGAAAAAATAAAAATGAGTGATAAAACAACAAGGATACCAAAAGAAGATATATTAGAATTGCTTAATGAACTGGAAAATGAAGAAAAAAATAATGAACCAATTCTTCATGAAAAAGAAAAAACTCCAAAGAAATCTAGAAAAAAAAATAATGATTCTAAGAAGCAACTCTCTTTTGAAGGAATTTCATTATTAAGGAATTCTAATAAGAAAAAGGAAAATAGTGACAGATTAAATATAAAAATAGGGGAAGCAGGCAGTGAAGAGCGAAGACGAAAAGATATGGACAATAGAAAGAAAAAAGTAAAACGTCAAAGAATAATAATCATTGACATAGTTATGTTAGTGATTATATTAGGAATGTTTTTGTTTGTTAAGTGCAGAAACAGAGATGCTTTTTCAGATAAAGGTGATTACAAAAACATATCTTTAAATGGTACATGGTACAAAGTTGATATTGATGACATGTATGTTGTGAAATTCACTGATGAAAATTTTCAGGAAGAAGATGTGTTCCATGAAAAATCAAACAAAGGAACCTATGAGGTTGGAAATCATGCAATGAAGATTAACAACAAAGTATATTCAATGAAATATGTTAATGAAAAATCAGACTATGAAGATATGCTGGATGAAAATGAAGGCAACTACGATTTAAAGAATTATTTTTATGTAATTGATAATCAGGGTAATAAAATTTATTACTTTAAGAAAGAGGATGATGCGGCAAATCAGTTGGATTATAATTATCAGACAAATGCTTATTATGAAAAGTCAGGTATGTTTGATGAAAACGGATTTGCAATTGATGAAGATGGCGTGCTTCTTGCATATAACGGTGATTTAAAAGAAGTAACAATTCCAAGTTCAGTAAAGGCAATTGGAGAAAATGCTTTTTCAGCAGATTTTAGCAGAGGCTTAAATACAGAAAAAGTCATTGTGCCGGCAAGTGTCAAAACTATTGAAACCGGAGCGTTCTCTTTTTCAAAAGTTAAAAACGTCGTGCTACAGGGCGGAAGCCAAAATGTAAAACAGGGAGCATACGACGAAAGTGAGATAACAGTGGAGAAAAATTAGAAAATAAACTGCCTTCCAAATGTGGAAGGCAGTTTATTTTTTTGCAAGGAAAAGAGCAAATTCAAAAGCTGATAGGTAGGTTGGAACTTAAAACTTAAATTATTAAGAGAATAAAAAATAATACGAATTGTTTCTTTATTATATTAGAAATAGTTTGACAAAACTAAACTTAAATTAGCTAATGAATGATGATAGAATAATGCATGTACAAAAATATGGGAGGCAGAGATGATGATGAAAAGAATTTTACGTCTAGTCTGTGGTGCTATTATTGTTTTAGTATTAGTAAACCTTATAACAGAGTTTAGTGTGAATGATACCTTGATAGGTGTTGTAAAAGATAATGTGATTTACAAGGAACAGGATTTGGAAACATATTTTAACTTAAGCACAACTAATGAAGAGAAGCAGACTTACACAAATACATATATTAATTGGAAAAATTATAAAATTGTGTTAATGGAATCAGTAATAGATAAGAACAAACATAAGGGATATTTAAAGTTTTCTGTGAGTAAAGAAAATACAAACATGAGAGAGATTTTCATTAATACACAGCCTAGTAATCAACAAACTTTTGGTGAGGAAAAGGATGGGTATGGAAGATTTTCATTTTTTGTTAATCCGAAAGTAAAGAAAGGTACAATATCAGAGTACTTTGGATTTATAAAAAATAAAAAGAAATTGTTTGTTTATTATAAGTATGAAATAGAAGGGGACAAAGTACAAAATCCTGGATATGTTTATCTGTGGGACAGGGACATTATTGGTGGAAGTTCTCATGAGGATAAGATAGCAGGTAAGTTTAAAATTAAATAAGGTAGTTAAATATAAATAAGTTCACATTGTGATGTATGGTTCTTTAGAGTCAGATAATGGTATCTGCAAAAGGAAAAATATCACTTTGTGGACTTTTTTTGATTTTACATTGGTTTAACATTTCTAAGACTTTTGATTTTACATTAAAGAAATAGTATATAGGTGTGTTGGGGAGAACATCCACACAGAGTAAGTAATTATTAGAGAGAAGAAGGAGTAAAAAGATGAGAAAGAAAATTTTAGCAGTAGTAGCTGCAACAGTAATTACAACATTAGCATTTACAGGATGCGGAAAGTCAAATGAAAGTAAAAGTAGTTCAGATAAAGGAGTAACCGGAGAAATCAATGTTATCTCCAGAGAAGAAAATTCAGGAACTAGAGGAGCTTTTGTAGAGTTGATGGGAATCGTTGATGAAAATGATAACGACATTACAACACAGACAGCAGAAGTAACAAACTCAACATCAGTAATGCTTAGTACAGTAGCACAGAATGAAAAAGCAATTGGTTATGTTTCACTTGGTTCATTATCAACAGATGTTAAGGCTTTAAAGGTAGACGGAGTTGATGCAACAACAGAAAACATTAAGTCAGGTCAGTACAAAGTAGCAAGACCATTTAACTTAGCTTATCAGGATGGTAAATTAACAAAGCTTGATGAAGACTTTATTAAATACATAATGAGTGATGAAGGTCAGAAGATTGTAGATAAGGAAGGCTACATTAGTGTTGATTCAGAAGGTTCATACAAAGCAAGCAGGCTTAAAGGCAAAATTACTTTAGCAGGTTCAACATCAGTAGCACCACTTATGGATGTACTTAAAGATGAATACATTAAGATGAATCCGGATGTATCAATTGAAATTCAGGAATCAGGTTCATCAGCAGGTATCCAGTCAGCAATTGAAGGTGCAACAGAAATCGGAATGTCATCAAGAGAATTAAAAGATGAAGAAGTTTCTAAGTTAGTATCAAAGCAAATCGCAATGGACGGTATCGCAGTAATCATAAATAAAGCAAACAAATTAGATAACATCACAAGCGACCAGGTTAAGTCAATCTACACAGGTGAAACAACAACTTGGGATAAACTTAAATAGTAAATGAGCCGAAGATAAAATAAACTCCAGGATATTAAAAAGTTAGTATCCTGGATTATTTAAAAGTTAGATTAGTCAAAATCAATAGAATATATTGTTAATATTTTAAAGGAGAAAACTTTGAATAAAGCATCAGAAGTAATAATGAAGATAGTATTTTTGCTATGTGCATGTATTTCAATTGCGGCAGTAATTATGATTTGCGTGTTCATGTTTGCCAATGGTGTTCCTGCAATAAAGGAGATAGGTTTCTTTAAATTCATATTTGGTACAGAATGGAGACCAACTCAGGGAATTTTTGGAATTGGTCCTATGATTATAGGTAGTATCTATGTTACAGCAGGAGCAATGGTAGTAGGAGTTCCAATTGGCTTACTTACAGCAGTTTTTCTAGCAAAATATTGTCCTGAAAAAATTTATAAATTAGTAAAACCAATTATAAATCTTATGGCTGGGATCCCATCAATTATCTACGGATTCTTTGGTTTAGTAGTAATTATACCAGCCATTCAAGATATATTTGGCACCTCTGGCAAGGGGATTCTGGCAGCATCACTTCTTCTTGGAATGATGATTCTTCCTACAATTATTAATACAGCAGAATCTTCAATTACTGCAGTGCCGGAGAGTTATTATGAAGGCGCTCTGGCACTAGGTGCTACAAAAGAAAGAAGTATTTTTAAGACTGTTATTCCGGCAGCAAAGTCTGGTGTAATGTCAGGAATTATCCTTGGCATGGGAAGAGCCATAGGTGAAACAATGGCGGTAGTTATGGTTGCAGGTAACCAGGCAATGATACCGGATAGTATTTTAAGTGGTACAAGAACATTAACATCTAACATTGTTTTGGAAATGGCTTATGCCCCACAGGGAATTCATAGAAACGCATTAATAGCAACAGCAGTTGTGTTGTTTGTATTTATTTTGATAATAAATGTATGCTTTTCACTTATAAATAGAAGGGGGACTGAATAATGAATAATAATGATTTCAGAGAAAAATTAAGAAAATCAAAGTCCTACATAATGAAAGCATTGGTTTATTTGGCAACAGCAATTACTTTAGTATCCATGTTATACCTGATAATTTATATATTAATTAATGGTATACCATACATTAATGGAGACCTGTTTGCATGGAAATATAATTCCCAGAATGTGTCAATGACACCGGCAATAATAAATACAATAATTGTAGTTGCATTAACATTAGTTATAGCAGTGCCGGTAGGAATTGCAGCAGCAATTTACTTAGTAGAGTATGCAAAAAGAGGTTCTAAACTTGTAAAAGTAATTAGAGTAACTACAGAAACTTTGGCAGGAATTCCATCAATTGTTTTTGGTTTGTTTGGATTTTTATCATTTGTAATTGCTTTTAAATGGGGCTACTCAATGCTTGCAGGAATTTTAACTTTGGCAATGATGGTTCTTCCAACAATTATAAGAACAACAGAAGAATCACTAATAGCAGTACCTGATTTATTTAGAGAAGGAAGCTATGGATTAGGTGCCGGAAAATTAAGAACAATATTCTTAATTGTTTTGCCGTCAGCTGTACCGGGAATTTTGTCAGGTGTAATTTTGGCAATAGGTAGAATTGTAGGCGAAAGTGCAGCTTTAATATTTACTGCAGGTTCAATGGCAGCAGTGCCTGATAGTTTATTTGCATCAACAAGAACTTTGGCAGTTCACATGTATTGTTTATTGTCAGAAGGTTTGTACATAAATCAGGCTTATGCAACAGCAGTAATATTACTTTTAATAATTTTAATAATCAACGGATTATCACAAATTGCGGCTAAAAAAGTTAGCAAGGGAAAACAGTAGAAATTAAAGTGAGAAATAATACGTGAAACAGGTAACTTTAGTTTTATGCATGAAAAGTTACTTAGTATAATCCGGAAAGGAAAAAAGATGGGAAAATTTGATATAGAAAATATGGATCTCTATTACGGAGATTTCCATGCAATTAAAAATGTAAATTTAAGTGTTCCACCTAATGAAATTACAGCGTTTATTGGACCTTCAGGTTGTGGAAAATCTACAGTGCTTAAATCTTTAAACAGAATGAATGATTTAGTACCTGAATGTAAAATAACAGGTAACATTACATTAGATGGTGTGAATATTTACAAGGATATAGATGTAAATAAATTAAGAAAAAGAGTTGGTATGGTTTTCCAGAAACCAAATCTTTTTCCAATGAGTATTTACGACAACATTGCTTATGGACCAAGAACTCATGGGATTCACTCAAAAGCAAAGCTTGATGAGATAGTTGAGAGAACCTTAAAGCAGGCTGCAATTTGGGATGAAACAAAGGATAAATTAAAGAAAAGTGCTTTGGCAATGTCAGGTGGTCAGCAGCAGAGACTTTGTATTGCAAGAGCTTTGGCAGTTAATCCGGAAGTAATATTAATGGATGAACCTACATCAGCCCTTGATCCTATTTCAACCTCAAAAATAGAAGACCTGGCAGTAGAGTTAAAGAAAGATTATACAGTAATTATGGTTACACATAATATGCAGCAGGCAGCAAGAATTTCTGACAAAACAGCATTTTTCCTTTTGGGAGAAATTATTGAATTCAGTGATACAGAGCAGATGTTCTCTATGCCTAAGGATAAGAGAACTGAGGATTATATTACAGGAAGGTTTGGTTAAAGTATGAGAAATAAATTTGATGAACAATTAGATTATCTAAATAAAGAAATGGTAGAAATGGGCAACCTTTGTGAAAAAGTAATCAGCGGAGCAATTGAAGTTACCATGTCAGATAAAGATGGAAAACTTGCCCATGAAGTTTTGGAAACTGATTCAGAAATTGACAGAAAAGAAAGAGAAATTGAAAATATCTGTATGAAACTTTTGCTTAGACAACAGCCGGTTGCAAGAGACTTAAGAGTAATATCATCAGCTCTTAAAATGATTTCCGACATGGAAAGAATAGGCGACCAGGCAGCAGATATAGTTGAATTATCTAAATATGTGGAAGGTAGCAAAATTAAAAACGAAATTCATTTAGATGAAATGTCCAAGGAAGTTATCAAAATGGTAACAGGTAGTGTTGACTCTTTTGTAAGCAAAGACCTTTATTTAGCAAGGACTGTGATAATATCTGACGATATTGTTGATAACTATTTTGATGATATTAAGAAAAAGTTAATAGCTTTAATAGCCAAAACAGATGGTGAAGGTGAAGAGTTTATTGACTTACTTATGATTGCAAAATACTTAGAAAGAATTGGCGACCATGCCACAAATATTGCCGAGTGGGTTGAATATTCAATTCTTGGAAAGCACGATGAAGAAATCCACAAAGATTTAGATGAGAATAAGTAGTAAATAGTATTTCTATTATAAGATTTTTATTATTCTAATGGATAGTAAATTTATTATTTAGATAAATAAGATTTGTGAGTTAAACATTCAGATTCTATTTATAGGAAATACTATGTGATTAACACCATAACAATTATAGAAGACTTAAACAAATTAGTTTTTTAAAAACAGTTTGTTTAAGTTCTTTTTTTGTTTTAAAATATAATTCGGAATAAGAAGTAATAAATGAAAATAATTAAAAGTAGAAAAAATTAAGATTAGTAAGAATTAAAATAATTGAAGATAGCAGGGATAAAGAAAAAATTAAAAGTATTAAAAATAAAAAATAATTAAGAATAGCAGGAATTAAAAGGAAAAATAATGGAGTGTAATAAGTTTAGTATTAATAATGAAAAAATAAATATTAAGGCTAAAGAATTAATAGACAGACTGGCAGCAACACATAATTTGTCAGTTTCAGAATATAAGTTTCTAATAGAAAATCAAAATCAGGAGCTTGCAGATTATGTAGCAGAGCTTGCTGATAAGGTAAGACGTGAAATATATGGCAATGAAATTTATGTAAGAGGTTTAATTGAGATTGGTAATTATTGTACTAATGACTGCTATTACTGTGGAATAAGAAAGTCGAACAATAATTGTGACAGATACCAGCTTACAAAGAAACAGATTATGGAATGTTGTCAGGAAGGCTATGAACTGGGCTTTAGGACTTTTGTATTGCAAGGGGGCGAGGGCATTGTAAAGGTAGATGATGTGTGTCAGCTTGTGAAAGAAATAAAAGAAAAACACAGTGATGTAGCTGTAACCTTATCTTTAGGCGAATGCTCGAAAGAAGATTATTTGAAAATGTATGAGGCGGGTGCAGACAGATATTTGCTTCGCCACGAAACAGCTAATAGGGAACATTATGAAAAACTTCATCCCAAGGAAATGTCTTTTGATAACAGAATGGAATGTTTACAGAATTTAAAAGAAATTGGCTATCAGGTTGGTTGCGGCTTTATGGTTGGTTCCCCTTATCAAACGTCAGAATGTCTTGCAGAAGATTTGAAATTCATTGAAGAATTCAGCCCCCACATGTGTGGAATTGGTCCTTTTATTTCTCAAAAAGATACGGAGTTTAAAGACCAGCCATCAGGAACAATGGAACAGACGGTGTATTTATTATCACTTATCCGTTTGATAAAAAACAATATTTTATTGCCGGCAACAACGGCACTTGGCACAATTCATCCGTTAGGAAGAGAAATGGGAATTAAGGCAGGGGCTAATGTGGTAATGCCTAATTTGTCTCCGGTTTCTGAAAGAAAAAAATATGCCTTGTATGATAATAAAATTTGCACAGGGGACGAATCAGCGCAATGCAAACAATGTTTAAGTGGACGAATGGCGTCAATCGGGTATAAAATTGTTACTGACCCAGGAGACATGAAATCGCTTTAGTAAGAAGATTAATATACAGCATTTAAGAAAGAAGGTAGAAAATGGCTATTTATAACAAAGAGTCAATGATTGCAGATGAATTTATTAATCATCAGGAAATATTAGATACAATAAAGTATGCAGAAGAGAACAAGAGAAATGTGGAGTTAATTGACAGTATTTTAGAAAAGGCAAAGCCGGTTAAGTCTGCAGATGGAAAGCAGACTCACTGCAAAGGTCTTACACACCGAGAGGCATCGGTTTTGCTTGCTTGTGACATACCGGAAAAAAATAAGGAAATGTACAGGTTGGCAGAAGAAATTAAGCAGGCTTTTTATGGCAATAGAATTGTAATGTTTGCTCCGCTTTATTTATCAAATTATTGTGTAAACGGATGTGTTTATTGTCCTTATCACATGAAGAACAAACATATTTCAAGAATTAAACTTTCTCAGGAGGACATTAGGAGAGAGGTTATTGCACTTCAGGACATGGGACATAAACGTCTTGCCATTGAAGCAGGAGAAGACCCGGTAAATAATCCAATTGAGTATATTTTGGATTCAATCAAAACTATATATTCAGTGCATCACAAAAATGGAGATATACGTCGTGTTAATGTAAACATTGCGGCAACTACAGTTGAAAATTACAGAAAGTTAAAAGATGCAGGAATTGGAACTTATATTCTTTTTCAGGAAACATACAACAAAAAAAGTTATTTAGAACTTCATCCAACAGGGCCAAAGCATGACTACAATTATCACACAGAAGCTATGGATAGAGCAATGGAAGGTGGAATTGATGACGTTGGACTTGGCGTTTTGTTTGGACTTGAAGGCTATCAATATGAGTTTGCAGGACTGCTTATGCATGCAGAACATTTGGAGGCAGTGCATGGTGTAGGTCCGCATACAATCAGTGTTCCAAGAGTAAAAAAAGCCGATGACATTGATCCGGATGAATTTGATAACGGCTTGGAAGATGAAATATTTGAAAAAATTGCTGCATGTATTCGAATTGCAGTTCCATACACAGGCATGATAATTTCTACAAGAGAAAATCAGAAAGTTAGAGAAAAAATGTTATCTCTTGGAGTATCACAGATTAGTGGTGGCTCAAGAACTTCTGTTGGTGGATATTGCGAAGAAGAACGTCCACACGATTCAGAGCAGTTTGACGTTTCAGACCAGCGAACTTTGGACGAAGTAGTTAAATGGCTGATGGAAAAAGGTTTTATACCATCGTTTTGTACTGCCTGTTACAGAGAAGGTAGAACAGGAGACAGATTTATGTCACTTTGCAAAAACGGACAAATCTTAAATTGTTGTCATCCAAATGCATTAATGACATTAGCAGAATATCTTGTAGACTATGCATCAAAGGAAACAAAAGAAATAGGTTTTAAATTAATAGAAGATGAACTTAAAAAGATTCCAAACGAAAAGGTTCACAGCATAGCAGTAGAAAATATTAAGAATATCAAAGAGTCAAACAGACGAGACTTTAGATTTTAGTTTTTTAAATAGGAAAGTTAGTTTAACACAGACAGATTAAAAAGGCAGTCAAAAAACAGTAAGGCATCAAAAAAGACAGAGAGGTGGATAATTAATATGGGATTAAATGACAGACCGGCAGGTGAGAGAGTTCATATAGGATTTTTCGGGTTAAGGAATGCAGGAAAATCCAGCGTTGTAAACAGAGTGACAGGTCAGGAATTATCTTTGGTTTCAGACAACAAGGGAACTACAACAGATCCTGTGAAAAAAACAATGGAGCTTCTTCCAATTGGTCCTGTAGTAATTATTGACACACCGGGAATTGACGACGAAGGCGAACTTGGCAAAATGCGTGTTGAAAGGGCAAAAGATGTTTTAGGCGAAACGGACATTGCCGTTTTAGTTGTTGATGCAACATCCGGTTTAAAAGGAAAGGACAATGAGCTAATAGCTTCATTTAAAGAAAAAAGTATCCCATATATTATTGCCTATAACAAAAGCGATTTGATTGATGAAACAGACAAAGAAGTAATAAGAAACAGCCAGTTGAATGATGAATCCTTTAAGGATAGTAAAAAGAATAGCCAGCCGCTTAATGAAGCTTTTAATAATGGAGAAAGATGCAAAAATGGCACAGACGAATTGGCTAATGAAATATTCGTTAGTGCATTAACAGATAAGGGCATTTATGAATTAAAAGAATTAATTGGCAAAGTCTCTAAAGCCACACTAAACAAAGACAAAAAAATTCTTGAAGGTTTAGTTGAGGAAGGGGACATGGTTGTTCTAGTTGTGCCAATTGATTCTGCAGCTCCAAAGGGAAGATTAATTTTACCACAACAGATGGTAATAAGAGAAATTCTTGATACACAAGCAATTTCAATTGTAACTCAGGTTGAGCAGTTGGAGGCAACATTGAATTCAATTAATCAAAAGCCTAAGCTTGTAATTACAGATTCTCAGGCATTCAATCAGGTTGCAAAAATTGTGCCTGAAAATATTTCCCTCACGTCTTTTTCGATTTTGCTTGCCAGATACAAAGGCACATTGCAAGATGCTCTTGAAGGTGCAAGTATGCTTGAAAAATTGAAGGATGGTGACAAGGTTTTAATCTCAGAAGGTTGTACCCATCATAGACAATGTGACGACATAGGAACTGTTAAACTTCCTAATTGGATATTAAAGTACACCGGCAGGAAAATTGACTTTCAATTTACGTCAGGGGGCGAATTCCCCAAAGATTTGTTAAAATACAAATTGATAATTCATTGTGGAGGTTGCATGTTAAATGAAAAGACAATGCAATCAAGACTTGCTCAGGCAAAAGCTCAGGGTATCCCAATGACAAACTACGGAATCATTATTTCACATCTAAACGGCATACTTGAACGCTGCACAGAAATGCTGTAGTTAAATACTGTAGTAAATTGCTGTGTGATAAATTTAGAGTAGAAATAAATAATGTAAGCAAGATAAAAATTAAATGGTGGTAGGGCATCCAAATCAAACTTAATCTTATCAAAAGGGATGCCCCAAAAGTAAATTCCCACAAGAACAAATCTCCCACAAACAATTAAAACTCAGCGAATCTTTTACCCATATTTTACCCGAATTTTACTTTAGGATAACTTGAATATTACATTGTGAAATTATTATGAAGATGTAGGAGGGATAATCATGATTTATGTAGTAGAAGATGATAGCGGTATTAGAGAGTTAATTGTATATACTCTAAACAGCATGAATCTGAAAACTGTAGGCTTTGAGAAACCATCTGACTTTTGGGATCAGTTAGATAGTGAAATACCTACATTGGTTATGCTGGACATAATGCTTCATGAAGAAAATGGAATTGATATTCTAAAAAAATTAAGGAAAAGAGTAGATACAAAAGCATTACCTATAATAATGGTAACAGCAAAAACAAGTGAATATGACAGAATTGCAGGATTGGATAATGGTGCAGATGATTATATTCCAAAGCCATTTAGTATGCTTGAAATGGTGGCAAGAGTCAAAGCACTATTAAGACGTACTGAACATACTAAAAATCAGGAAGATTATTCTTTGGAACATTTGTATGTTTGTCCAGCCAAACATGTTGTAAAAGTTGATGGAGAAGATGTGACATTAACATTAAAGGAATTCGAAATGTTATGTATTCTTTTACAAAATCAGGGCATTGTTCTAACAAGAGACCAGCTATTAAATAAAGTATGGGGATACTCATTTGATGGCGAAAGCAGAACAGTAGATGTTCACATTAGAACTTTACGACAGAAATTAGGCGTAGCAGCAGAGGCAATTAGAACAATTCGAGGCGTGGGCTACAAGATTTAATATTATACGAGGAGGAACTGCAATGAGCATATTCAATGTTTTATCATTAATAGGGGGCTTAGCATTATTCCTATTTGGAATGAATGTTATGGGAGAAGCCCTAGAGAAAAGAGCAGGCAGTAGTTTAAAAGGAATACTGGAAAAATTAACAGCAAGTAGATTTAAAGGATTTTTGTTAGGCGCAGCAGTAACAGCGGTAATTCAAAGTTCTTCAGCAACAACAGTAATGGTTGTAGGTTTTGTAAATTCAGGCATTATGAATTTAAAACAGGCAATTGGAATCATAATGGGTGCCAATGTAGGAACAACAATTACATCATGGATACTTAGTTTAACAGGAATTCAAAGTTCAAATATTTTAGTAAGTTTATTAAAGCCATCATCTTTCACACCAATATTAGCCTTAATAGGAATTATTTTATTGATGAGAAAGAAAAGTGGAAAAAGTGTTGATACAGGAATGATTTTATTAGGTTTCGCAGTATTGATGTTTGGAATGGAAGCAATGTCAGACGCTGTGTCACCACTTAGAGACGTACCTGAATTTCAGCACATTTTAACAATGTTTAGCAACCCTATTTTAGGTGTTTTGGCAGGAGCATTTTTAACAGCAGTAATTCAAAGTTCATCAGCATCTGTAGGTATTTTACAGGCATTAGCTTCAACAGGCGTGGTTACTTATGGCAGTGCAATTCCAATTATTATGGGACAGAACATTGGCACATGTGTAACAGCAATCATTTCTTCATTTGGAGCAAACAAAAACGCAAAACGAACAGCAGTAGTGCATTTAACATTTAACATTATCGGTACAGCAGTATGGCTTACAGTATTCTGTGTTGTAAATGGATTAGTACATTTACCATTTATAAATGACAGTGCAAGTTTAATGGGAATTGCAATTGTACATTCAGCATTCAATATTCTTTGCACAATAATCTTATTCCCATTTGCAAATCAGTTGGAAAAATTAGCATGCTTCATTATAAGAGATGCAAAAGTTGGAGATGCAGAAGAAGTTTTGGATACAAGACTTATGGCAACACCTTCAATTGCATTGGAACAGTGTAAGAAAGTTGTGAAATCCATGTTTGAAAAAACAGAATTAGGAGTAGTTGAAGCCTGCAATATGCTTATCAATTATTCAGATAAGACAATGGAAGAAGTTGTTTCATTAGAAAAGAAAGTAGATAAGTACGAGGATCAGCTTGGAACATATTTAGTACAGATTAGTAAGCAGAATTTAAGCGAACAGGACAGTAGAGAAGTAAGTGAAATTCTCCATATAATTGGTGACGTGGAAAGAATTTCCGACCACTCAGTGGCTATTGCAAAGTCAGCCCAGGAGATTAGCGGGAAGAAGTTAAAGTTTTCTAATCAGGCAGAGGGGGAAATTACAGTTATGATTAAAGCTGTAAAAGAAATCCTTCAGGAATCAAAAAATGCCTTCTTAGAAGACGATGCAAATCTGGCAATGGATGTTGAGGCAATGGAACGTGTTATTGATAAATTGAAACATCAGTTGAAGAAGCGCCATGTTGACAGATTGAAAAAAGGCGAGTGTACAATCGAGCATGGCTTTGTGATGACAGACATTATAACTTCATTGGAAAGAATTTCCGACCACTGTTCTAACATAGCAAGTTGTGTGGAAGAAATCGGGCATGGAAGCTTGGACATTCACGCATACAATAGAGACATTCGTAGAGACGAAACTAATGAATTTAGAAGTATTTATGAAAAATACAAAGAGAAATATAGTTTGGAAAAAAGAATAATCTAGTTTGAATTTTAATTTACAAAAGAAGGTGAGAATATGCATGAAGTATATAAAAAAATTTGGAATGTGGCAGACAAAACAGGTAGAGTTTTTCCATTTACAAACAGATCATGGTTCCTGTTTTACAGCACAGCATTGTGGGCAGTTATAGGGTTGATAGCAGGTGGTGTTATTTCGGGAATCCTCTGTTTGGCGAACAGTGACATGAGCTTTGTTAAGTGGCAGATTGTTATTGCAGCCTATATTGCAATGATAATCGGTTTTGCAGGCGGCATAATGTATATTCTTAGGAATACAGAACCTAAAGATATAAAATAGTTCTCCACGTTAATAATTACATTTTTTTAGGACACAATACTAAAAATGGAGGACTTAACATGGAAAAAAATATTTTAAGAAAAATGTCTTATGGAATTTATATTGTGTCAACAATGGACAGTGGGAGAGCGACAGGTTGTGCTGTAAATTCGGCAATGCAAATAAATGTATCGCCGGAAACAGTGGCAATTAGTATTAATAGAAAAAATTTCACACACCAGTGCATAGCAGAGTGTGGTTTGTTTGCAATAAATTTAATTGCAGAGGACTCAAATCCAATATTGATTGGTAGATTTGGGTTCTGTTCAGGAAGAGATGCAAATAAATTTCAGGATGTGGATTTTAAAATTGTAAAAGAGATTCCTGTATTGACAGATACTTGTGGATACGCAGTTTGCAAAGTAATAAACAAATTTGAAACAGAAACCCATACAGTATTTTTAGGCGAAGTAATAGAAAGTAAAATGTTTGGGAACAACAGAATCCCGATGACATATAGTTACTATCAAAAGGTAGTAAAAGATGTTTAAAATAATAAATTTTGAGAAATCATTCTTTAGAAAGAAAATGCGCTAAATATTATCAATGCATTTGAAATCTGAAGGATGATTTTTTCCTTCATGTAATAGAATAGGAAAATTTAACGTTATACATATATAACAACAATTAGGTAGAGAGAAAGGCAGGAAGAAAGTCTATACAAAATGGGGCAAGAGCGTAAACATTATACGTTTGATTTGCTCTAATAAAATAAAGAAATGTTTTAAAAATTGAGTCTGTGAAATAATGTATGTAAATAGAAATTATTTCACAGACTCACAGCTTTTACTTTTTAAATAAGTTATTACGTTGTTGAAGGAAGATATGGCATCAACGCACCTGCCATATTTGAAATAGGCATAGTCTGTAACCACACTCTACCAGGTCCTGTAACCACTGTATTAAATACGCCTTCGCCACTGAAAAATATATTCTTAACGCCGGGAACAGTTTTGACATCCATTTGGCATGTTCCTGACATGGCAGCTAAATGACCTGTATCAATGACAATCTGCTGTCCGGGTTGTAAATTGTATTCAATTACGTGACCGTCAAACTCTGCAAAAGCTATACCGTTGCCTGAAAGTTTTTGCATAATAAAACCTTCTCCACCAAATAGCCCTGAACCAAGTTTTTTTCTAAAATGCATTGAAAGTTCAACGCTGGCCTCAGATGCAAGAAAAGCAGATTTCTGCAAAATAATTTCATTTTCCGGTGAAATTTCGAAAGCTTTAATTGACCCTGGAAAACATGAAGCAATTGAAATCATGCCGTTTGTATGTTCAGCAGTATAAATATTTTGAAAAACTGTATCGCCTGATAAAGCTCTGCCAAACATTTTTCCAATGCCACCACCAGTTGTTTCCATTTTCATATTTGGTGACATCCATGCCATGCCACCACCTTCAGTAATAATTTTTTCACCCTCATCAAGCTCACAAATTACTACAGGTAAAGTATCACCTTTAATCGAGTATCTCATAAATTTTCTCCTTTTAAACAAATAGAAGTCCTTATATCATTATGTTGATAAACAGTTACATATGCAGTATAACATACAATGGTGTATAATAGGTGCATAAGAAGTAATAAAATACAAAAGGAAAAACTAAAATGAAAACAAAAAGAAATAATAAAAGGATGACAGCAAAAGCCAGAAGAAGAAAACAGATAAGAAATAGAATTTTACGTGCAATATTAATTGTAGCTGTAATTATATTAGGGGCATTAGGGTGGCAGTACCTTGCTAATCAACGACAGATTTCTAATTTGAAAAATGCCAAGAAGCCGCACTGGATTAGTAAGCAGATAATTCCTGTAGACGGGGTTTCCAGAAACGGTGAGAAAATAATCAAAGTAAACGACATAGTAATACATTATGTTGGCAATCCGGGAAGCACTGCACAACAAAATAGGGATTTTTATGCAGGAAGTCAGTCAAATGTAAGTTCTCATTTTGTTGTGGGAATAGAGGGAGAAATTATTCAGTGTATTCCTTTAAATGAAATGTCTGCTGCAAGTAACTGGAGAAACAATGACACTATCTCAATAGAAACATGCCATCCTGATTCAACAGGTAAATTTACAAACAAAACTTACAAGTCTTTAGTTAGATTAGTGGCGTGGCTTGAGGATAAATGTGGTTTAACAGAGGAACATGTTATTAGGCATTATGATATTACAGGAAAAGAATGTCCAAGATATTTTGTGAAAAATAATGATGCATGGGAAACATTTAAGAAGAAAGTAAAGAAACAAAGATTGAAAATACAGGAGGAGTAAAATGATTACAAAAATAGGTGTACCATTTAAAGGTTTAGCAGGAGACGGTTTTTCAGGAAGTTATAAGGGAATGAGATTTTTCATGAAGACCTATGACAAGGAAAATATAACTGTGTATGTTTATCCGGAACCTTACAGTTTTGAACATACTAAGGAAGAATTGAAAGAAACAATTACCTTTCCATATACTGAGGAAGGGGTAGATCAATGTATTAATTGGCTTAACGAAAAATATGAAAAAGACAAAGAAAAATGGGATGAAGCACTAAATTCCTCATGGGAATAAAAATAATAGAGTGTATAAAGCGTCATTGTAATTAGAAAAATTGTACTAACTGTACTAACAAACAATTTCAATGATGCTTTTTTGATGACATTTTGATGTAATATACAGGTGAAGGATACTAAGTTAAACGATAATTAAACAGGGTTAATTATATATAAGAAAAAACAGACTATAGAACATAGAGTAGACGGAATATAAATTAGAGAAGATATGTAAGACACATTGGAGGAGACAAATTGATAAACATATTAATTGTTGAAGATGACAAGGCAATTTCAAATTTAATTAAATTGACAGTTAAGAGAACAGGATTTTTTTGTGACACAGCATACGATGGAGAAGCTGCACTTGAAAAAATAAATGAGAAAAAATTTGACTTAATATTATTGGATATAATGTTGCCAAAAGTTAATGGCTTTGAAATCTTAGAGTATATAGAACCATTGAAAATACCGGTAATATTTTTAACAGCAAAAAATTCAGTTGAAGATAAGGTAAAAGGGCTTCGAATGGGAGCAGAAGACTATATTGTAAAACCTTTTGAACCTACGGAGTTGTTGGCACGTATTGATGTGGTTCTTAGAAGATATAAGAAAACAGAAGAAGTCATTACTATTGGCGGACTGACAATTAATCAGGTTTCAATGCAGGTGACAAGGGACAATAAAGAGATACTTTTAACACCAAAAGAATACAATATTTTACTTTTATTTGTACATAACCCAAATGTGGCTTTGTATAGAGAAACAATTTATGAGCGTGTGTGGGGTGAGGAATTTGAATACGGAACCAAAACAGTTGACCTGCACATACAGCGTCTTAGAAAAAAGGTTGGCTGGGAAAAAATATTGAAAGCCGTAAATAAAGTTGGTTACAGGTTGGAAGTATAAGAATTTTTCGAAGTTTGAAATTCTTAAAATAAAATTAAGGAAAGTTGAGAAAATATGAAATTTAGAACCAAGGTAGTAGTTTATATGGTAAGTATGCTTGCAATTATATTTGGAGCGGGCTCAAGTGTATTAATTTATAATTCATATAGTAGTGCATTGGATCGGGAAAAAATAAGTGCCAAGCAGTCTTATGATATGATGCTAAGCACACTAAAGGTTGTTAATAAAGCTAAAACATGGACAGATAGTGAAGATTTATCAACGGTAATTAAGGAAATGACAAGGCAGAAAAATGCTTCCTGGGTTGCCATTAGAGTAAGTAAAAAAAACAGGATATTATATAAGTCAGGAGAAAAAAAAGACTATCTTGTAAATATGCGGAAAAGTGTAAATGAGAAAACATGCAAGATAAAAGTATTATCACCGGACGAAACAAGTAGATATTTACAAATTTCAGGATCGTTGCAGGTAGGAGAAGAAGTTGCATATTTGGATATCCTATATGACGTTTCTTCTATATACAAAGAGAGAGAAGAATTAGTGCATATTTATTATGAAATATTTGCGTTATTGGTTGTTATATGCGGAATTGTGTCATATAGTAATTCGTTTTTAATGACAAGACCTTTAACAAAACTGGCAAGAACTTCAAAATTAATTGCAGCAGGTAGTTTGTCATCACGTTCGAAAGTAAAAACAAATGATGAAATTGGACAGTTATCAAAAGAATTTGATTGCATGGCTGATCAGTTAGAAAAAAATATTAATGACTTAAAAGAAACAATGGAGAGCCAAAATCAGTTTATTGGAAATTTTACCCATGAATTAAAAACACCGATGACATCAATTATTGGCTATGCTGACTTAATTAGAACTCAGTCTTTAGACGAACAGGAGCAGATTGAGGCGATAAATTATATTTATTCAGAGGGAAAAAGATTAGAAAGATTGTCTTTAAAATTGTTGGATATATTTGTTACAGATAATGCGGAAATTAACCTTACAGTAGCATCGCCAAAGAAAATCGTAGAAAGTGTTATTTCAAATTTACAAAATAATTATTTAAAAAAAGGAATTTCATTAAGTTGCAAATGTGAAGAAGGAACATGCATGTTAGAACCGGATTTAGTACGTTCCCTTGTTATTAATTTAATAGATAATGGACGAAAGGCAATGACAAACGGTGGACATATTTATGTTCAGACAACAATGACAGATAAGGGCTGTATTATACAGGTAAAAGATAATGGAAGAGGAATGCCCAAAGATGCCATTGCCCATATAACAGAGGCATTCTATCGCGTGGATAAATCCCGCTCAAGACAGCAGGGAGGAGCAGGATTAGGACTTGCCTTATGCGAAAACATTATAAAACTTCATAATGGAAATATTAATTTCAAAAGTAAAGAAAATGTAGGAACAATAGTTAATGTAGAGTTGAAAGGAGGAAGAGAATAGATGAAAAACAAAATAGCGGTTATTGCGTTGTTAATGGTATCTGTTACAATTGGGACTCTTTTTCCAAAAATAGTATTAACATATCAGGATAAAAATTTACAAAATAAAACTTTTACATATGATATTGACCAAAAGGATTTTAAAACAGAAAATAAAATTTTAAATACTTTAGATGCATATACAAGTGGTAATTTTTATAAGGCAAAGGACTCCATTAAGGATACAAAATTAAGTAGGGATGAGGTATTAAAATCCATTAAGAAATTTTACAGTATTTTAAATAAATATGCAGAGTATCAGGTGGACTACGAAAAAATTATAAATTACAAGGAATCTGCAAGTTTGTATTTATCAGAAAGTATTATAAGTTCTATGAGTACGGTGGCGGATGATGAATCTCTGGCAAAAAAATATAAAATTTGGACCTGCTCTTTTGAAACAGAAAGTGGTTTTAAAATTGAATTAAAATTAGATGATGAAAGTGGAAAAGTAATATCGTTCTATATGTATAAACAAAAATTAAGAGTGAGCTTGTTTGATTTTGAAAAAGTAAATAAAATGAAAAAATTTTTTGAAGAATATTACGAAGTAAGTGCACAAATTGAAACTGTAGATAAACAGAATTTTGACATAACTTTGTACGACAAAGATTCTAAAGAAAAAGCAAAGGGGAGCATTGTTGTTGGAGAGGCTACCAATAGCGGAACGTATTTCAATAATTATCTGGTGGATTAAAATGATGCCAAAATGATGCCAAAATGTAGCAGTTTATGTGAAACACCTTGCTATTATTACAATAGTTAAGTTAAAGAAATTTAACTAATGACTTTTTGTGATTATAGGGAGGTGTTTTTTATGTACCAAAGTGAAGGAACAGGCAGAGAAAGGAAAGGTGAAATTTCTCAGAGGCGCAAACAAAATGAGATAATAATTATAACAATATTAGCCGTAATTATGACTGCCGTTATGTTTGCAAATATTTTGGAGAATCCTAAAATAAGCGACCAAAGTGCTAACGAAAAAGAAAAAATGGAAAAAATAAGTAATAAAACAAAAACAGACGGAATAAATAATAAAAAAAATAAAGAGAAAAGAATGATTAATAAAAACGACTGGATGCTTGTTTTAGTGAATGGAAAACATAAAATAAAGGAAAACTATGATATTACCGTAACACCTGTTGGGTATACTCAGGCAATTGATGAGAGATGCTATGACAATCTTAAGAATATGATTAATGATTGCAGGAATGCAGGGTATAATCCGGTAATATGCTCCTCCTACAGAAGTCATGAAAAGCAGGTTCTTTTGTTTGAAAACAAAATCAAAGATTTTATCGGGCAAGGCTATACAAGAAAAGAGGCAAAGAAAAAAGCAGGAACAGTTGTGGCGCTTCCCGGAACAAGTGAGCATGAAATAGGTCTTGCAGTTGATATTGTAGATGTGAAGTATCAGCTACTTGAAGAGAATCAGGAGAAAACTGAAACACAAAAATGGTTAATGAAAAACTGTTGGAAATACGGCTTTATTCTCAGATATCCAAAAGATAAACAGGAAATAACCGGGGTAATTTACGAACCATGGCATTACAGGTTTGTAGGAAAAGAAAATGCCAAAATGATAATGAAAAACAATCTGTGTCTGGAGGAATATTTGGAATAAAAAAATGGGCTGTTACTTTTACAATTCGTAATCGTTAAAGTAATAGCCCATTATCAGCTTGCAATCTATTTCTTATCACTTACCTGACTGCCGTCATGTTCCATATGGAAATTATCTTTATAAATTAACTTGGAAATAGGTACGATTTCGTAGCCTTTTTCTTTTAGCCCTTCAATAACCTTCGGTAGTGCCTGGGCGGTATATTTGGCACCATTATGCATCAGGATAATAGAGCCATTCTTTAAGTCCTTGTGATTTAGGACAGTGTTTACAATAGAGTCTACACCGTAATTTTTCCAGTCAAGGCTGTCAACATTCCATTGAATTGTATAGTAGCCACAGTTTTTTGCCTGAATAATCAAATTGTTGTCATAGTCTCCGTAAGGTGGACGGAAAAGGCACATAGTAGTACCTGTAAGTTTTTTTACTTTATCAGTTACTTTGGTTAATTCATTACACATTTCGGAAGTGCTAAGTGTAGGCATGTGTTTATGGTTTTCACTGTGATTACCCAAATCGTGCCCGGCTTTCTTTATGGCCTTTACGTCATCAGGATAGCTTTCAACCCAACCACCGGTCATAAAGAAAGTTACATTGATTTTGTACTTTTTTAGAATATCAAGTATTTTTCGTGTGTCTTCATTTCCCCAAGCTGCATCAAATGAAAGCGCAACCTGTTTTTTATTAGTTTGGACATTATAGATTGGAAGCTCTTTGGTTGTATTAGAGGCGGTTATTGCATCAAAGCCGTCCTTAAACAGATTTTCCTGATAGTAGTATGTAAGACCAACGACTGCAATTAGAACGCAAAGCCATAAAATACTTCGCTTTAATAAGGAAACTTGTTGTGAATTAGACATAACAATTCTCCAAAAAACTTATTACTACAGTTTATGCATAAATCAAGGGAATATGAGTGCCTCTTGACAGGGATGCTATAATGTTATAGGAAAAATTATCATAGAGAAAAATGGGGTTTAGAATGAATAGAAGAGTAAAACAAAAGAAGTCAAAGCAGGTGGACATGTTAAGCGGTTCCCTTGCAGATAAAATTATATTATTTGCACTTCCTTTGGCGGCAAGTAGTATTTTGCAACAGTTGTTTAACTCAGCAGATGTTGCTGTTGCAGGAAGATTTGCAGGTAGCGAGGCGTTGGCAGCCGTTGGTGGCAACAGTCCGGTTATTAACCTAATAGTTAATTTGTTTGTAGGATTTTCCATTGGGGCTAATGTTGTTATTGCCAGTGCAATAGGACAGGGTAATAAGAAAAAAGCAAACAGAGCAGTACATACGGTAATTTCCTTAGCAATTATTTGTGGTATAGCTTTAATATTCATAGGGAATGCAGTGGCAGCACCAATATTAAGTATGATGGACACTCCTGATAATGTATTACCTTTGGCGGTGGAATATCTTAGAATTTATTTTTGTGGCATGCCGTTTTTTATGGTTTATAATTTTGGTTCTGCTGTGCTTCGAAGTATTGGTGATACAAAAAAGCCATTATATTGTCTTTTAGTATCAGGTGTTATAAATGTTGCCCTTAATTTGTTTTTGGTAATTGTGTGCGACCTTGGAGTTGCAGGTGTGGCAATTGCCACAGTGACGGCAAATGCAATAAGTGCATCAATGATTATTTTCTTCTTAATTCATGCAGATGAAACAATCAGACTGGATATAAAGAAATTATCACTTAACAAAGATGAGGTAATCAATATAGTAAAAATTGGAGCACCGGCAGGGCTTCAGGGAATGGTATTCTCATTGTCAAATGTTTGTATTCAGGCTGGAATTAACAGTTTTGGGACAGCAGGAATTGCAGGTTCTGCAGCTGCAGTAAATTATGAATTTTTTACTTATTTTGTGACGAGTGCTTTCACACAGGCGTGTATAACATTTACAAGTCAGAATTATGGGGCAAAGCAATATGACAGATGCAAAAAAATATTGAGAGTAAGCCTTGTACTTGCTATGGTATGCACAGCCTGCATGAGTATTGTCTTTGTTCTCGGAAAAGAATTTTTCATTGGCATATACACAACAGATAAAGATGCAATGGTATATGGTGTGGCGAGATTAATAAGAGTAGGTCTTTTAACAGCTTTGCCACCATTATATGAGGTGACAGGTGGTGCTTTAAGAGGTATAGGTCACTCCATGACACCAGCTGTGCTTACAGTTTTTGGCTCATGTGTGTTAAGAATTGTGTGGATAAATACAATATTCAAAATGTTTAGTTCATTTGAAATATTAATGGCAGTTTATCCGTTTACATGGGTAGTGACAAGCCTGTTGGTAATAGGAACGTATTTTATTATTCGGAAAAAAGAGTATGTGTAAAATAGGGTTTTAATATGTACAGAGCAATTTTAGTGTGTTATACTTGTACAGGTTTTGAGTATAGGAAAAGGAGTAAGAGTAACCAATGAAAAAAGAAGGTTTATTATCTATTATTTTACCTGCGTTTAACGAGGAAAAAATAATAAAAAAAGCTGCAAATGTTATAGGTTCTATTTTAAATGGAGCATCTATTCCATACGAAATTATTTTTGTGGACGATGGTTCAAAGGATGATACATGGAATCAGATTGAAGCAGTATCAAAAGAAGATGAGCATATTGTTGGAATTCATTTTTCAAGAAATTTTGGAAAGGAATCAGCGCTTTTTGCAGGCCTTGCTAATGCTAATGGCGACTGTTGTGCGGTTATGGATTGTGATTTACAGCATCCACCTGAGGTTTTAGTGGAGATGTATAGACTTTGGCAGCAGGGCTACGAAGTTGTTGAAGGTGTTAAGCATAGCAGAGGTAAGGAAAGTTTCTTACATAAGATGAGCGCAGGCTTGTTCTACAAATTAATTTCTAAGGCTGTTAAGATTGATATGTCAAGAGCCTCTGATTTTAAATTGATGGATAGACAAGCAGTAGAATCACTTCTGAATATGCCTGAAAAAAATGCTTTCTTTAGAGCATTGTCATCATGGATTGGGTACAAGACAACAAGTGTTGAATTTGATGTAAGAGAGCGTGAAGAAGGCGAGTCAAAATGGTCAACATGGTCATTGGTAAAGTATGCAATTACAAATATAGTTGCATTTTCAGCAGCACCAATGCAGATTGTAACAATTCTTGGAGTGATAGTTTTTATTTTGGCAGTTATTTTGGGAATACAGACAATTGTAAAATTCTGTATGGGACATGCAGTTGCAGGTTTCACAACAGTTATACTTTTGGTATTGATGATAGGTAGTATCATAATGATGAGTTTAGGAATCATCGGCTACTATATTGCAAAGATTTACGAGGAAGTAAAGGGAAGACCTCGTTATTTAATATCAAAAAAAGTTGGAAAATAGTTAGTGGGGGTGTAATAAACTATATACTTGGGAGAAATTTAATGGAATCATTAATAAAATTATTTAATAAATACAAAGAGATAATAATGTATCTTATAATGGGCGGTGCTACAACAGTAGTCAACTGGGTTACATATAGCGTAATGATTACGATTTGCCATCCGGGACAAAGCCTGTCAGGACTTTTGAAAATATCAGCAAACACAATAGATGTATTTATTGCAAATATTGTAGCCTGGACAGTTGCTGTAATATTTGCTTATATTACAAATAAAATATGGGTATTTAGAAGTTATTCCTGGAAGTTTAAATTTGTTATGAAAGAACTTGGTTTGTTTTTATCAGCCAGAATCTTAACAGGTTTAATAGAAATTTTCGGTGTTCCATTTCTCGTGGACCATGGATTTGATCAGGCAATCTTCGGCTTACGAGGCAGTGTTTGTAAGATAGCAATGTCATTCTTGGTAGTTTTACTAAACTATGTATTTAGCAAGCTGGTTATTTTCAAAAAAGACAAAAACGAAGAAGAATAGAATATTAAAATAACATCCGCTCTGTCAGTTGGCAGAGCGGTTTTTGAAAGGAAGAAAAATGAGTGAAAAACGAATAGTTGGTAACGAAGTTAAAAATAGAATGGTATTTTATATTGTAATGGTATTAACTTTGGTTTTGACATTAGGTTTTAGTAATGCTGTTTCAGCAAAAACAAAGGTCAAAACCTACAAGATTACATATGTTTTAAAAGGCGGAACCAATAATAAGAAGAATACTAAAAAATATAAATCAACTAAAAATACAAAATTATATTCGCCTAAAAGAAAGGGCTATACTTTTAAGGGATGGTATAAGGACAAAAATTATACAAAGCGTATTAGAAAAATAAAAAAAGGTTCTAAGGGAAACAAACGGATTTATGCTTTATGGAAGGCTGTTAAATACAAACTTTCATACACTTCTAATGGTGGTGTAAATGATTATAGAAATACGAAGAAATATACTTGTGTGAGGAGTGTAAAATTATATCCGGCAACAAAGGAGAATTATACTTTTGTAGGCTGGTACAAGGATAAAAAGTTAACTAAAAAAGTTACAAAGCTAAAAAAAGGCACAAGAGGTAACATAAGACTATATGCTAAGTGGCAATTAGAATCTTTGAATATTAACAGAGAAGGCACTGGTGACATGATTTGGAGCTGGTGGTATTATCCGCAAGTTATATCCTATGACAATTTGCAAGACAATGTATATTGGGGCTTTACTACAAGCGAAGGCTATAGCGGAGTAGCTGAATATAATAATGTAAGTCATAAAACCACAAAAACTTTACTTAAAAAAGTTTCGGAAGTTGATGACCATAATGGAGTGGCGGTTACTGTTATGAATGACGGTCGAATTATGTGCGTCTATTCCGGCGGTCATAATGATGATAATGAGATACATGTGAGAATATCAAATGAGCAGGAGAATATACATAGGTTTGACACAGATGTGGTTCTTAGATCATCAGGAAAAACATGTTACAGCCAAATTATTGAATATCAGAATAAATATTATATTTTTTATAGAGTAAGTAATAAAAGCTGGGCATATCGTTATTCAGAAGACGGAATAAATTGGAGCAACGAAGAAATATTAATAACTGCGCAGTTACAATATTATTGCAAGTTTGTACCTACAAATACAGATGGGGTAATCAGAATTTGTATGACCTCCAACCCTGATGCAGAAGATGCAAATATCAGAATGGGATTTATGAATTTGAAAACAAATGAAATATATAATTCTGATAACAAAACATTGTTAGGAAAAGCAAATGTTCTTTCAGACCAGTTTGATATTATAGTAAGTAAGCCTTTAGATCAGTCTCAACGTTTGTTGGATGTTGCAGTAACAGCACCTGAAAGACCTATGATATTGTATGCTACTTTTAAATATGACTTTGTAACAAAGAATTCGGTTTATAATCTATATGACACAGATAAATCAGTAGAAATTTGTAATGGAGGTAATCCTTTATGGAATCCTAAGTATCAGTTGGGGGCATCCTTTATAGGAGATAACAGGATAGTTTTAGGCAGGGAAGAAAGTGGATTTGATAAAATAGAAATTTACAATTATGATGAGAAAGAAATTCAGTTAAACAAGGAATTTTTTTCTGAATTAACAGGAAATTCATTTGTTAGAAATGCCAGACCAATTGTAGATATAAACCAAAAAGTATTCTTATGGCATAGAGGATTTTACAATCCAAATATGTACACAAATTTCTTTACGGAAGCAAAAATATACGATTTACAATAAAAACAATTCTAAAAAATCAACGTTTATGTTATTTTTTTCAACGTTTGTGCATAAACTATTGACATTTTAAAATTAAAAAAAATGAACCAGTATTGAAATGTTTTTTTTCAAATATTGGTTCATTTTTATTACATTATTACGTGCAATGTGAGTGAAATTAACAAGAATATATTCACATAAAGTTTGTGGATAAAAATATTTTCAAAAATGATTTTAGAAAAAAGAGTACCCAATAAAATAAGCCTACGTTTTCTTAAAAATGTTTTTAATCTAGAATTTTTAGTGGAGGAGAAGCTTTAGATTTATGAAAAAATAGGAGGGTACAATGAATTTCAAAAAATCTATATCAAAAAAAAGTTTGCTTCGTAGAATTAGCGGAATAGCTTTAACATTAGTAATGGTAATAAACCTTATGTATGGTTATAGCGCAGCTAAGGCACAAGTTACTGAGGAAGCCAGAAAGGCATCACAGGTAGCAGCACAAAAAGCCGAAGCAAATAAGGCACCATACCGTAACGTAATGTATTACGGTGACTGGTCAATTTATTCAGGTCAGAAGAATTTCACACCTGATAAGATTGATGGTAGTTTAATAACACATTTGAATTTTGCATTTATGGATGCAGATGAAAATGGTGATTTAATCACAACAGACACATGGGCTGACTATGAAAATCCAAATGTAGGATATTCAGTTGGCACAGACAACAAATACGCAGGCGTGTTAGGAGGTATGCTTTTATTAAGACAAAAGTATCCTAACATGAAGATTGGTATTTCTGTTGGTGGTTGGACAAGATCAGGGGATTTCCCAAAACTTGCAGCGTCAGAAAAGACAAGAAAGAACTTTGCAAATAATGTTGCAAAATTTGTTCATTACTATGGATATGATTTTGTAGACATTGACTGGGAATATCCAACAGCGGACAGAGATCCTGATCCTGAAGGCAATGGCGTTGCCATTGATAAGGGATGCAAGGGCTCAGCAGCAGACACACAGAATTATACACTGTTATTACAGGCAATTAGAGATGCATTAGACAGCTATGGAGAAGCTGATGGAAAGTATTATGAATTATCAGTGGCAATGTCAGCATCACCAAAGATGATGGCTGCAATAGAATACGAAAAGGTATTAAAAATTGTAGACTTTGCAAATATGATGACATATGACTTAAATGGTGCATGGGGAGGATTTACTGCTCACCAGACAGCGCTTTACACAAATCCTGCATATGATGAAGGGGACGCAGGTCTTTCAGTTGATTCATGCATTAAGTATCTTGAAAATAAATACGGTGACAGCATTGATTATTCAAAGATTGTAGTTGGTATTGCACCTTACACAAGAGGTTGGAAAGAAGTTAAAAAGGAAACAGGAAGAGATCCTAAGAATCCGGGCTTATATGCAGACGCAACAGGAGAAAATGGCGTAACTTATGCATACGGAGACATTAACTCTTTAATAAGCAAGTATAACTTAAAGAAATATTGGGATGATACAGCAAAGGCAAACTATTTTTATAGTGAGTCAACAGGTATGTTCTTTACATGTGATACTGAAGAATCAGTAGCTGAAAAAGGAAAATATGTAAAGAGTAAACATTTAGGCGGACTTATTTCATGGATGGCATCACTGGATAGTACAAATTCAGTTACTAAGGCAATGAAGGAATCTTTATATGGTTCAGAGGCACTTCCAACTAATGAAATTACTACACCAAAAATGGATGGCATTAAATTAGATGTGCAGGCTTCAGGAGAGTCATATACTTTGAATTTGCAGAATACAAATGCAAAAGTAACACTTCCAAGTGGAGCAAAAGATATTTCGGTTATGCCATGGGCAGAAAAGTTTGGCAAGACTTTAAGCTATCCTTCATTAGAAATTAAAACAATTAACGGTGAAACTTTAACAGGAGACTGGAGTGCAGGTGGAACAATTACAACTGAAAATGGAAATACAGTAATTACACCACCTGAATGGAGTTCAAAAGCAGTGGCACCTGGTGATACATTAACATTTACACTTAAGTCAGGTAAAGGAACTGCAAGCTTATCCAATATTCAGTCAGTTACACTTAGACAGAAAGCTGTTTCAAGTGGTAGCATTATTTCAAGAAATGTTTTATATGAAAATAATAAAAGCGGTGTTGTAGAAACAACAACAGAAAAAGTTACTACAACAAAAGCACCTGAAACAACAAGTAAAACAGAGCAGGTAACAACAGTGCCTGAAGTACCGGTAACAACTGCACCGGAACAGACAACAACAAAGAAGGCTTCAACAGGTGCATATCCTGAATGGTCACCAAACAGTGTTCTTTACAACATAGGAGACCTTGTTCAGTATCAGGGAAATGTATATGAATGTACATTTGCACATACTTCAAATTCAGGTTGGACACCAACAGAAGCATTTACATTGTGGAAACTTAGAAGTGATTTAGTAGCAGGAGAAATCGAAACAACAACTAAGGGAGGAAGTTCTGTAGAAGAAACAACAACTGTTGAAAATAATTACACAGTTAATTCAAAACTTCCACAGCACATGGTAACAGGCTATTGGCATAACTTCCTTAATGGTTCAACAGCATTAAAGATTTCAGATGTTCCAAGTTACTATGACATGATTTGTGTATCTTTTGCAAACTCATCAACAACACCTGGTAAGGTTACTTTTGAGCTTGATAAGGATTTAAGCAATGCCTTAGGTGGCTATACAAAAGCACAGTTTATTCAGGACATCAAAGATGCAAAAGCAAAAGGACAGCATATAATTATTTCAGTAGGTGGCGCTGAAGGAACTACTTATATTACAAATCAGGCAGCAGCAGATGAATTTGCAAAGAGCCTTATTTCAATGATTGAGGAATATGGATTTGAAGGTGTTGATATTGACTTTGAAGGTAGTGCAGTATCAGGAACAGATTATATTGCTGAAGCATTAAGAACAGTACATAATCATTTCGGAGATGATTTTATTATAACAATGGCACCGGAAACATATTATTTCCAGGATACAAATCCAAATGGAACAGCAGCAACATCAGCATACTACAGACTTGCATACAAGATTAAGGATATTCTTACAATCTGTTATCCACAGTTCTATAACTCAGGTGGTATGATTGGTTATAACGGATTTAATGCACAGGTTGGAACTGCAGATTTCTTAACATCACTTGCAACTTTATTATTAGAGAACGGATTAAGAGCTGATCAGGTAGCATTGGGCTTACCATCAACTGCTAAAGCAGCAGGAAGTGGCTATGTATCAACTGATGTAATTAATACTGCTGTAAAAGCACTTGTGAACGGAACATCATCAGGAAGTTTTACTGCACCAAGAGCGTACCAGTCATTTAGGGGTGTAATGACATGGTCAATTAACTGGGATGCAACTAACAACTATGCGTGGGCTAAGGCTATGGATAAGACAATGGACGAACTACCAACAACAGAGCAGCCTACAACAACACAGGAAACAACAACTTCCAAGAAGGCAGAAGAAGTTACAACAGTTGACGGAAAACAGCCAATTGAAGTTATTGGTTTAACAAAGATTTCCCAGAACAAGGGAGATGTAACATTTGCCTGGGGACAGACTAATGAACAGATGGCTTTGGGTCAGACATATAACGTATATGTAGACGGCCAGTTATTTGGAACATACAATACTGCAACTCAGCTTAATTATACATTTGCAACTAACGGAAATCATATAATTAAGGTTACAGCTGTTTATAACGGAAAAGAAACAGCAGGTCAGAAACTTGAAGTAGTAGTAACAGGTCTTGAAAATACAACAACACAGGTAACTACAGAGCCTGTTGTGGAACCAACAACTACAGCAAAGGTAACAGAACCTGTAGTAGAACCTACAACAAAGGCAGAAGTTACAACAAAGAAACCTGAGCAGACAACAACAAAGAAGGAAGAAACTACAACTAAACCGGAACAGTCAACAGGTACAGATGTAAAACCATCAACAGGACTTTCATCAAAATTATTAATTGGTTATTATCATACATGGAATAACGGTGGAAATCCATTTATTAAACTAAGAGATGTTGATAAAAACTGGGATGTAATTAATATCTCATTTGCAGAACCTGTAAGTGCAGGTAGCACAGACGGAAAAATGCAGTTCAATATTTCAGGTTTAACAGCTGATTATACAAAAGCAGATTTCAAGAAAGATGTTAAGGAACTTCAGGCACAGGGCAAGAAGATTGTATTATCAATTGGTGGTTATGAAGGCTACTTCTCATTAACATCACAGAGTGCGGTAAATCAGTTTGTAAGTGACATTAAATCTATTGTAGATGAATATGGATTTGATGGAATTGATATTGATTTAGAACAGTCTTCAGTACAGTTTGAAAGTGGAAATGATAGGGACATTAACAATCCTACATCTCCAAAGATTGTAAATATGATTAAAGCAATTAGAACTATTTGTAGTAGCTATGGTGATGATTTCATTTTATCATGGGCACCTGAAACATTTTATGTACAGTTAGGTTACTCATTCTATGGTGGAATTAATCAATACTGTGATAGCAGAGCAGGGGTATATTTACCTATGATTAATGCATTAAGAAACGAAACATCATATGTACATGTACAGTTATATAATTCAGCACCTATTACAGGACTTGATGGAACTTCTTATAGCATGGGTACAAAGGAAAGCACAGTTGCAATGTGTGAAATGCTATTAAAGGGATTCCATGTAGGTGCATATTATACAAATTCAACAGATGCTTCAACATACTTTGCTCCACTTAGACCAGATCAGGTTGTCATTGGTGTTCCATCATCAGTAAGTGCGGCAGGTAGTGGACAGATTGCAAATAAGGATCTTCAAAATGCATTTACAGAACTTAATAATAAGTATCCGGGCTTAAGAGGAATTATGACATGGTCAATTAACTGGGATTCAAGTCAGAACAATAACTCTTTTGCAAAAGAAAATGGAGCATTCCTTGCATCATTAAGAAATAATCAGGAAGAAACAAAGAAACCTGAAACATCAACAGAGCAGCCTACAACTAAAGCACCTGAAACAACAACAGAGCAGCCTACAACAAAGGCACCTGAAACAACAACAGAGAAACCTAGTCAGTATCCAACTTGGGATGCATCAATTATATATGTAGGAAACGATTATGTTTCATATAACGGACACGTATATAGAGCAAAATGGTGGACAAAGGGAGAAAATCCTGAAAAGTCAGGTCAGTGGGATGTATGGCAGAAGATAAAATAGTTAATATTAAATAATGTAAGCCATATAAAAGAAAATCACAGGGATTTCGCAAAAGTGAAATTACCTGTGATTTTTGTGTAATAAGAAATTCCACTGGAATTTCTATTAGATAAAAAGCGTTCCACCAGGGAAGCACCTTGGTGCGAAAAGAAATCAGTTGTGAATAGGCACGTGCTCGGTGCGTAGAATGTCACAAGCGACATGCTTTACATACAATAGAAAATTTAAAAATATATTTTATTGATTTAGAAATTTTTTCATTGCTTCAATATGTTCAAGCCCTTCTTTGTAGCCTACATTGTAAAGAAGTCTAAGCTTGTTGGGATCACGTTCAGTTCGTTTAATTGTAATTGGATTTTTAGGTCTGATAACATAAACAGAGCCGTCTTTTTCAAGTTCTTTAATATAGTCTAATGTTTTGTTATATTCTATATGTCTGATTTCCATATCGTGAATAAGGTTGGGATATTTTTTACCCATTTTCATTTTTAATAATGGAAGAATACTGCTTTTGGTTTTGCGATAGCCGTTATGCTGGGTTAGTATCAATATGTTTTTTTCGTAGCCCATTTCTCTAAATTTCTTTATTGGTATGGAATCTGAAATACCACCATCTAAAAGTTCAAGACCATCAATTTTTACAATACGTGAAACTAAGGGCATTGATGCTGAAGCTCTATACCATTCAATATCATCAGCTTCTCCTGTAGGGCAAAGGTGATATACCGGTTTTCCTGTATTTACATCTGTTGCAACAACATAAAAAGCCATTGGATTTTCCTGATAGGTTTTGGTATCAAAGACATCCAGCTTTTCGGGGATTTCTCTGTAACAAAAATCGGATCCATATAAATCTCCTGTTTTAATTAAAGAACGAATTCCAACATAGCGTGGATCTTTTGAATATTTCATATTGTATCTTATTGAACGACCAATTTGTTTAGATTTGAAATTGCAACCAAAAGTTGCTCCGGCTGAAACACCAATTGTTCCATCTACTGTAATATTGTTATTCATCATGGCGTCTAAAACACCGGCAGTGAACATGCCACGCATGGCACCGCCTTCTAGTACAAGTCCTGTTTTCATAACACAATCCTTTCTAAAGTCATATCCCCATCATAGTTAGGGCACAGATGTGGAATGACTTTTTGACGTTGAAGTATAGATTACCCGGATTGCTTCGTGCATTGCACTCCCACAATCCTGCCCAAGTATTCGCATATCGTGAAGCTACCGCTTCACTTTTATGCTCATACTGGGGCGTGTCTCAAAGTCATATCCCCATCATAGTGCGAGCACAGATGTGGAATGACTTTGATACACTGTAATCAAGAGTATCTTAACACAAATAGGGAAGAATGTTAAAATGAAAAAGAAAAATAAGTATGCTATTTTGATGATTTTGTAGTTTAGAATATGAAAGGAAGGTAAAAATGGAAATAAAATTAGTTAGAAAACATATTATTTTTAAGGGCAGAGTACAGGGAGTAGGTTTTAGATATTTTTGTTATACAGAGGCAAATAAGATGAACTTAACAGGTTATGTCCGAAATTTATACGATGGCAACGTGGAAATGGAAGTACAGGGAGATTATCGTGATGTTGAAATGTATGTTTTTAGAATAAAGCAGGGGGATTATTTTATTAGAGTGGATGAGGCGGAAGTGACGGATATGAAAGTTAAGGAAGAGAGTGGCTTCCAGATAAAATAGGCAAATAGAAAGAAAAAGTGAAAAGCACAAAAATGAAAAGAACATAGAAAATAAAAATATACAATAACATTTAAAATAAAAACGATACAGATATTGACAATAAAGAGTGGGGTGCTATTATGATAGTACATCACAATTACATCAAAATTCAAAGGCTCACAGTAAGGTGTAATTTGATAATAAATGGTTAATTGAAATTAAAGGAAGCAATTAGCCAAATAAAACTGAAAGGAATAAAAATATGAGAAGGGAAAAAGTAGTAAAAGCGGTGGCAATATTAATGTCTGTTTGCATGGTTGCACCTGCTACAGTGTTTAGCAATGTAACCACAAAAGCAGACGTTAATGGCAATGTAACAGCCACAGACAAAAAGGATGAACTAAAAATTGAGGGTGATTACTTCAGACAGTATATGTCAGTGCTGTTAGATCAGGGAAAACTTAAAAATGATAATAATACAATTGAAATGACAAAAGATGAAAAATCAAAATCAGTTATTTTCAGTGGTACAAAAGAAAACTTATTAGAGAATGAGATTGTTCTTGATAAGACACTTAATTTCAATGGTTCAAAAATTGACAGAATCAGTTTAGATGCCATGTCAGAAAAAGGAACAACAGTAACGTTAGGAATTTATGTTGATGGTGCAAGTGAGCCAATTGCCAAGACAGTTCTTAACAGACAGAAGAAGAAAAATGATTGGAGAAATCCAAAGAATATTTCAATAGATATTTCAAGTTTGAACTTAATAGGTGAGCATACAGTTCAACTTAAAGTATTAGATGCTTCTGCAGATAATGTGAAATTTGATATTAGTTCTATTGAATTTGTTGAAAGCACAGTGCCAACAATTTACTTTAACATTGACGAATCAGAGGGAACAATTGCAGAAATGAATGGTTCATCTGACCACAGTGCAGAATGTTATGGTAGTATGACAATGACAGTTCCGGATAATTACACTTGTGAATATACGGGAAAGAAAGCAAAAGGCGGAACTTATCAGTTAGAATATATTAGAGGTAGAGGAAATTCCACATGGGGTGTGGACAAGAAACCTTACAAGATTAAGTTAGACAAAAAAGCTGATTTACTTGGTATGGGCAAGAATAAACATTGGGTTTTACTTGCAAACTATTATGACAATAGTTTGTTAAGAAATAAGATTACATATTGGCTTGGCAGTCAATTGAATATGCCATTTACACCAAAAAGTGAACCCGTTGATGTAGTAATGAATGGTGAATATTACGGAAGCTATTTCTTGTGTGAACATGTAAGAGTTGGGGAAACACGAGTAAATATTGATGATTTGGAAGCAAACGAAGATGCAATGCATGAAACACAGGAACCATTTATAACAGGTGGCTATTTATTATCACTTGAACCTTATGGTAATGAAGAAAAGAAATCTTTTAAAACAAAAAAGAGCAACACTTTCTTAATTGAAAGTCCTTCTTTTGAAGATTATTACAATGAAACACAATACAATTACATAAAGAATTATGTCCAAAGCGTTGAAGATGCCATTTATGGAAAGAATTTCAAAAATGAAAAAGGCGTTTCCTATTCAGATTTGATGGATGTGGCATCAACAGTCTATTACTATTTGATTCAGGAATTCTCAATGAATGGTGATGGATATGTTTCAACAAGTACATATTTATATAAACCAAGAAATGGAAAATTATTCTGGGGACCACTTTGGGATTTTGATTATGTAGCATGGGGGTCAACAGAATATGATGATTTTTCAACTACAGGTTGGACAGAAAACAGCAATATGTGGTTGGAAAGATTATTTGAGGATGAAAGCTTTTCTAAAAAAGTTGTAGATAGCTGGCCAGAATTAAAGGCTGCTGTTGAAGAACTTATAAAAGACGGTGGACAGCTTGATAAATATAAGGAGAAAGTTAAACAGTCAGCTTTATACAATTTTGAAAAATGGGGTATATCACCTATTAATTACAACGAGGGTGATTCTGCTGTTAATTTAACTTATGACCAGGAAGTTGAAAGATTAAGAAGCTGGATAAAGGAAAGACTTAATTGGGTTGATAAAAATATTAAAACTTTGTCACCTACACCTTGTACAGTAAAATATGTAGCAAACGGTAAAACAATTTACACTGGTAAAGAATACATTGGCAAAAAATTAAGCAATGTACCAACAGTCCCTAAGAAAAAAGGCTATGAGTTTGCAGGCTGGACAACAAAATATCATCTTACTTATGATGAATACATAATACTCCATCCAGACTTGAGTACGGACGATTTAGATGATGAGACAAAGGCTGAATTAGAAGATATTAAGAAAAAAGGTTATGACTATGAAGGTGATTTTGATACATATGATGCTGTTCCAAAGTCAATTACATTAACAGCAAAATATATACCTGAAAACGAAGTTGTAAAAGCAAAGAAAATTTACTTAAATAAAACAAAAGTGAATATTTCAACAGATATAGGTGTAGCTACTTTAATTGCGACAGTTGCACCTTTTGACACAACATTCTCTAATTTAAAATGGTCATCAAGTGATGAAAATGTTGTAACTGTAGATGATGGTATGCTAAATGTAGTAGCACCAGGTGACGCAGTAGTTACTGTAAGCACAGATAACGGAGTTAAGGCAACATGTAAAGTTCATGTATGCAACCAGCAGGAAACACGGGACTTGGACTATGAAAGTTATTTATTAGATGACAATGAAATTACAATGAATGTTGGTGAATACAGACAACTAAACATTACAAGTACACCTGACAATGCAATTTATAGTGAATTCCCATCATTTATCGGAATTGATGAGTCTATTGCAGAAGTTGGAGCAGGTGGAGTTATACATGCTGTTGCAGAAGGAAAAACTGCAGTTGTTATGGTAAAAGATGGCGATGTTTCAACATGCATAATTAATGTTGTAGACAAATCTAAGAATGTTGTAAAGAAAGGTAGTCTGTACAATGTTAAGGGCAACATTTACAAGGTAATATCTACAGGCAAGAAAAATACAGTAACATTTACAGGCGTAAAAAATAAAAAAGTAAAGAGTGTTAAAGTTCCCGGAACTGTTAAGATTAGCAATAAAACTTTCAAGGTAACTGCCATTGAAAATAAAGCATTTGCTAATTTAACAAATGTAAAGAAAATTACAATTGGCAAGAACGTAGCAAAATTAACAAAAACGATGTTTGCAAAAAATAAGAAACTTAAAAAAATTGTTTTGAAAGCCAGAAAAACAAAAATAGCAAAGGGAACATTTTCTAAAAAGGTTAAAGTTGTAAAACCTAAGAAAACAGTAAAAAAGACATCTCATAGCAGAAAGAAGACTACAAAAAAGAAAACTGATAAAAAGAAGACAAAAAATAATGAATAAACTACTTAATATGGAAATTTAGTTTATTAACAAAGAGTCTATGGTTTTAGAAACACTAAAGCCGTAGACTTTCTTATTTGCCTATTGTTTCCTGAAATTTTATGAAAGGTGTTATTTTTGTGGTGTAGTTTTTTATGCTTTCTACCCATGGAAAGTTATTGATTATAGGTATTTGTACAATAATACTATATAACTTAAAATATAATTAACAAAAAATTTACAGCGATTAAGTAATTTTGGAAAAGCAAAGTCCATATTGATAAGTTAATTATATATTATTTTGGAAAAATATAATGAATTATTGTATATGTATTTGTAAAACAAAAAATATGTTTTATACTTATTATAGTGTGTGTTTAAGTTTTATCAGCATAATAGCAGAGGAAATAAAATAGGCACTGTAATTTTATTTTGCGGAAAGAAAAGAGAAAATTATGAAATTATCTGAGTTAAAAAAAGGGGAACATGGTCAAATTATACATGTTGGTGGAGAAGGACAACTTCGAAGGCATTTTTTGGACATGGGACTTATTGAAGGAACAGGGATTGAATATATGAAAACAGCTCCAATGGGAGATCCTATAGAGTATAGAATATGGGGATATGAATTGACTCTTAGGAAGGATGATGCTGCATGTATTGATATAGAACTTGTAGATGAAAAGGTCATAGAGCAACAATATCAAAAAGAGAGTAATGCAACATATAACAAAACAACGCATCCTCATATTGGGGAGCCGGGAATTTATCATGTTAAACAAAGAGGAGAAAAAATAGCTAAAGGTCAGTTAATTACATTTGGTCTTGCAGGAAATCAGAATTGTGGTAAAACAACATTGTTTAACCAACTAACAGGAGCAAATCAGCATGTTGGAAACTTTCCCGGAGTTACTGTGGACAGAAAAGATGGCCCAATTAGAGGCCAGGAAAATACAATGGTTGTGGACTTGCCGGGCATATATTCAATGTCACCTTATACAAGTGAAGAGGTAGTGTCCCGCCAATATTTTCTAGATGACAGACCACGAGGAATTATTAACATTGTGGATGCTACCAATATTGAACGAAATCTCTATTTGACAATGCAATTAATAGAACTAAATATTCCTATGGTTCTTGCACTTAACATGATGGATGAGGTTACTGCCAATGGAGGAGCAATAGATGTAAATAAGTTAGAGGCTTCTTTAGGAATACCTGTTGTGCCAATTTCAGCGGCGAAAAATGAAGGTGTGGATGAGTTAATTGAGCATGCAATGCATGTGGCAATTTACAGAGAACGTCCGGGAAGAATGGATTTTTGTGATGCTGAGGGAGAAGATGGTGGTGCAGTACATAGAGGTATTCATTCAATTATGCATTTGATTGATGACCACGCCCATAAAAATGAAGTCCCAATACGTTTCGCAGCAAGTAAGATTATAGAAGGTGATCAGGAAGTAATTGACCGACTTCATTTAGATCAAAACGAAAAAGAAATGATAGAGCATATTATTATCCAAATGGAAAAAGAAAGTGGCATGGACAGACATGCCGCTTTGGCAAAGATGCGTTTTTCATTTATTGACAAAATATGTAAACAGACAGTTGTCAGACCAAGGGAAAGTAAGGAAAGAATACGAAGCAAAAAAATTGATAAGGTTTTAACAGGAAAATACACAGCAATTCCATCATTCATTGTTATTATGGCAATGATCTTCTGGTTAACATTTAGTGTGGTAGGAGCATGGCTTCAAAACCTTATGAATATGGGAATAACCTATTTAAGCAACTTATGTGAAAATGCAATGAATGGGGCACATGTTAACGAAGTATTGCAATCATTAGTAATTGACGGAATTTTTGTTGGTGTGGGAAGTGTACTTAGTTTCCTTCCAATAATAGTTGTATTGTTTTTCTTTTTGTCATTACTTGAGGATAGTGGTTATATGGCAAGAATAGCTTTCGTAATGGATAAACCTTTTAGAAAATTAGGTTTGTCAGGACGCAGCTTTGTACCAATGATAATTGGATTTGGTTGTTCAGTTCCTGCAATTATGGCAACAAGAACATTGCCATCAGAGCGAGACAGAAAAATGACTATTTTACTTACACCATTTATGAGTTGTTCAGCAAAGATTCCTATTTATGCATTTTTCGCAGCTGCGTTTTTCAGTCACAATGCAGCTTTGGTAATGGTAGGCTTATATTTTACAGGAATAATTGTGGCAATTTTATATGCTGTTATTTTAGATAAAACTAAATTCAAGGGAGAACCGGTACCATTTGTAATGGAACTTCCAAACTATAGATTACCTGGTGCCAAAAGTGTTTTTAGATTAATGTGGGATAAGGCGAAGGACTTTATAACAAGAGCATTTACAATTATATTTTTAGCTTCAATGATAATATGGTTCCTACAGACATTCGACATACATTTTAACTTAGTAAAAGATGCAGGAGATAGCATGCTTGCAATGATAGGTGGAGTGATAGCTCCAATATTTGCACCATTAGGATTTGGAGATTGGAGAGCATCAACAGCATTAATCACAGGATTTACAGCAAAGGAAAGTGTTGTAAGTACACTAAAAGTATTGTTAGGTGGTGGAGCTATAACATCGATGTTTAATGTGAAAAGTGCAATAGTATTTTTAGTATTTACTTTACTTTATACACCATGTGTAGCCGCTGTTACTTCTGTAAAAAGAGAATTAGGCGGAAAATGGGCAATAGGATTTGTGGTTTTACAATGTGTAATTGCCTGGATAGTAGCATTTTTGTTTAAGATGGTGCTTATGATTGTATAAATATACATTTTTGTGTAAGTTATGTCCATTGAAATATAGGATAAATAATGCTATTATAAAAACAATTTAATTGAATATCAGTATATGGTTGGGCAAAAGGTTTTATTTACTTACAGAATCTAACAGGTTCTAAGGTAAATAAAACGTTTGTGTCGATTAAAAGGGAATTCGGTTAGAACCCGAAGCAGTCACCACTACTGTAATGCAGACGAGAAAGCAATTATGTCACTGGGAAACTGGGAAGGCGCTTTTAAGGATGAAGCTGAGTCAGGAGACCTGCCATATATGTGGTTTAAATATATTTTCCGGGTGAGGAGGATGTGTTTTTTTTGTTGCCTTTTTATAGTAAATTATTTCAAAAATATAGTTTTTGATAAGCAGAGATTTAATCTATGTAAGAGAATTTACAACTTAGCTAATTGTTATGATAAAAGTAATCAGGAGCGACTATGGATAAGAAAAAATACAAAAATTTAATAAATAATATAGTCGTTATAATTACGGTTATTGCTGTTATTGTTACTACATTTAATGTAATTAATAATCGGGGGGATGTGCCGGACAATCCAATGAAAGATAAACTGGCAGATACGTCCAAAGTTTATGAAAACAGTAATCTGAATCTAGATGATATAGATAATTCACAAAATCAGGAAGACACAAATAATAAAAGTAATAAGTCAGATATCAACAGCGATTACAATACTGCCAATAAAAGTGATAAGTCAGATAACGATAGCAGTAACAAAACTGATAACAGAAGTAACGATGTAGAGAATAATAGAAACGACAATAATAATAAAGGCAATCAGAATACAAAAAATATAGGTAATAAGAACACAAATCTAAATAACACTTCCAAAAAATCAAGAGGAAGCAACCCTTCTAATACCGGGCCGGGAAAAGACGGCGGAAAATATGTATCCCACGTAAAAAATAAAAAAGTTAAGAAAGAATATTTTTCCACAACCATTAAGGATGGAGAAACAATATCAACTTATGAATATTCATTTAAGATAAAGCATTTAATAGATAGTCTTACAGTTGAGCAACAACTGGTTTATGTAAATGAAATGGTTGTAACTAATTTTGATGGCAGAGTTGTGCTAAAAGAGGGCGCAAATGAAATAAGAATTAGCATTACATACAGAACTGAAGATGGTCAGGAAATAAATGCACAGAAAAAATATACAGTAAACGTAGACACAGAAAATCTTTTTATATCTACGGATTTGAAAAATCAAACAGTATCATCACCGATTTTTAAATTTTTTGCACTGGCAAAAATGGGAAACAATAATGGAGAAATGTTTCTTAGTTTAAATGGCAAAAACATAACTGGAGAAAATGGTAAATATTCTGTTGTATTAAAAGAAGGGGAAAATGAAATTATTGCCAAAGGAAAGTATGGCAAATATGAAATAACAAAAACTTTTAAAATTGTTTTAAAGTATCAGGAAGGTTTCGGAATCGAAACAGATTTGGAAAATCAGACAGTTAATGCAGATAAAATAAGCTTTTTTGCACTTGTTAGAAATGGAAGCAGTAAGGCGAAACTTTCAGTAATTGTCAATGGAGATATTATTGAAGGTAGCCAAAATGCTTACAGTACGAAGTTAAAAATTGGAAACAACACCATACGACTGAAAGCAGTGGACACAGGTGGTGTTTCAATAAATAAAACATACACGGTTAAATATGTGCCATTGGCTACAAAAGATACAGAACCAATTCTTGAGTACATAAATATAAAAGATGGAATGGATATTAACGGGGAAACTTTTACATTGTACATTGGCGCCAAGGACTATAAAGATAACAGGATTTACTATGATGGAATAAAAGTTAAGTTAAATAGTAAAAAGATTCAATATCGCTGGTCTGCAAAATATGTTGGTTATTTACTTAATTTACAAAATGGAATTAATAATTTGGAAATTAAGCTAACCGACAATCAGGGAAGATATAAAGTATTTACTTATAAAGTTAAATGTACATACATAGATCAGGGAACAGTAATAGGAACTGCAAGGGTCAGCATAGATGCAAAGGTTATACATTTAGGCGTTTTACTTAAACCTAAGAAAGTTGACATTTATTATGGTGACAGTGCAGCAGATGTGTTTGAAAGAGCAATGGATGGAAGTGGCTTTACATTTACTAACACAGGGACAACAGGCACAGGATTTTATTTGGAGTCAATTGGCAGACCAGAGATATTAAAAGGTTGGAAAATTGACGATAAATTAAAGGAAGAAATTCAAGAAGACGGTTTACAGTTTAATATAGATCCTGCAACCGGAAACTATGTATACGATATGGATAGTCTGTCAGAGTTTGATTTTTGTCAGGGTTCAGGTTGGACATATTGCGTAAATGGTGAATTTAAGGAGTATGGCATGTCAGAATATAAGCCAAAGGATGGGGACAATATTCTCATTAGATATACGTTGGCTTATGGCAAAGATATTGGTGGATATAATCAGTCAGGCACATCCTATGGAATAAAAGACAAGTACGATATTACATATTAAAGTAGAGCTTTATTCAGAATTAAAGGAAAAGTGTCTTGAAGTAATAAGATGAAAAAATATATAAAACCTATTTGAAAAGTGATGAAGCACAACAGGTGAAAATATCTCAAATAAAAGAATAAGATTGGGTGTAATTAATGAAAGGACATAAGTATGATTGAAAAAACAAATCAGGAAATAAATGAAAAGTTAAAAGACATAATTACTGAAGCTGAAAAAGTAATTAAAGGAAAGAATCAAATTGTGGAAAAAGTTTTAATGGCAATAATTTCCAAAGGGCACGTTTTATTGGAAGATGTGCCGGGAGTGGGAAAGACAACTTTAGCTTTAACTTTTAGTAAGGTTTTAGGACTTGATTATAAAAGAATGCAGTTTACACCGGATAGCGTGCCTTCAGATATAACAGGTTTTACAGTTTATAACAAAGAAAGCGGAAGTTTTGAGTATATGGAAGGGTGTGCAATGACAAATCTTTTGTTGGCAGATGAAATTAACAGAACCTCAAGTAAAACTCAATCGGCATTGTTGGAAGTAATGGAAGAAAGAAAAATCACAGTGGATGGAGTCACAAGAGAAACAGGTAATCCCTTTGTTGTAATTGCAACTCAGAATCCAACAGGCTGGATTGGTACACAAAGTCTTCCAAAATCTCAGTTAGACAGATTTATGGTAAGACTTAACATGGGCTATCCAAGTAGAGAGAGTCTGATAGAAATTATGAAAGACAGACACCATGAAAATCCGTTAGAAAAAGTTAAAACAGTAGTCACAAGAGAACAATTAATTGACATACAAAACCTTGCAGAAAATATTTTCGTATCTCAGGAAATTTATGAATATATAAGCAGCCTTGTGGAAAAAACAAGAGAATATGAACTGGTAAGTCTAGGTGTAAGCCCAAGAGGAGCTTTGGCAATTTGCAAAATGGCAAAGGCGAGAGCTTTAATGAAATGCAGAGATTTCGTTGTGCCGGAAGATGTTGACTATGTATTTGAAGATGTGTGTTGCCACAGAATGGTGTTTAATAATAGTCCGTTATATGATGAAAATTCCAAGGAAGTCATAAAAGAAATTCTAAACAGTGTGACAATTAATATTTAAAACAACATTAAAAAAAGATAGGAATCTTATGAAAATAAAAAAAATCTTATGGATATTATTTTTAATTTTTCTTTTGCTGTTGGGAATTTTGTGTGAAAAATCATTATTTCTCACAATTGCATTGGTACTAATAATATTAGAAGCGGTTTCCTTATTGTATGGCAGATTTGCCCTTAAGAGACTTAGTGTAGATTTAAAGTTTCCGGGAATTGCCGGTAAGGAAAAAGAAACAAAAGGAAAATTAATAATTAAATTAAAGTATTTATTGCCTTTAAGTGAAATTAAGGCTAACTGCAAAATAAAAAATAAGTTTACCGGAGAGGAAAAAGCCGTAACAATTAGCACTTTTATGGGCATGAAGAAAACAGAGAAAATCCCATTAGGACTTAGCAGGGAATATTGTGGTTGCATAAACATAGCTGTTGAGAATATAGAGATAGTTGATTTGTGGGGGATTTTTTCATACAGAAAAATATTAGGCAATATATGTAAAATTTTTATTTTGCCAGAGACAACAAATATAAAAATAGAAGAAAGTAGTGGAACAACTGCCATAGATTCATGGAAATTTGTGGAAAGTAACAGTGCTTCTTCCGGTGAAATGTACGATATTAGAGAGTATGTTAAGGGAGATAACATAAAAAATATTCATTGGAAATTAACAGGTAAATATGAAACACCTATGGTTAAGAAAATGTCAAAAGAGACAGAAGACCTGGTAATGATACTTTTTAATAATGTAGATGAACAGGAAAGCTATGAAGCTTGGGACAAGTTAGGACAACGCTTGTTTTCCCTTAGCAAAAGTTTAATTGAAAAAAATATATCTCATAGTGTTTCCTGGTGTAGCAAAGGAAAATGGATAACTTATAAAATAACAGAGCAAAAAGACTTAACAGGAAATCTTTTGAAAGTTTTAGATGTTGACAGCAATAAGGATTATTTTGTGGATTTTGAAAAGAAGCTACAGGAACAAAAACTATATTATGAAAATGTGATTGTTGTTTCTAACTAACACAGAAAGGTGAAAAAATGAAAAATCAAAGTACAGTTGATTTAAAAAAATTAAATACGGAAGCTAGTAAATCAACAGCTATTTTGAGAAGCGTTTTGGAACTTATTCTTTTAATAGGAACAGGTGGATTTTTGATAACTTTATTAGATTTTAAAATCACATCCTTTGGTCTGAATGGAAAAGTATTTCTAAATAAAATTGGAAATATGGTTGGAGAAAAATTCGGAGTGATAACTTCACAATATAAGCTGACTTCTAATGGAAGTATGGATGTAATATTTCTTGTACTTATTTTGCTGTTAATTTTAACACTGCATGTGTTGATAAGCAGCGAAAGACTATTACCTTTATTTATTGTTGGAATTAGTATTTTGGTTTTACAGGGGGTGTTTGGAAATAACAAAAGTACAATTTGGATGACCATTGTTCTATTTGCAAACATGGCAATTTATTTAAATAAAACAATTGGTAAGGCAACCATTAGGTGGAAAGCACAAATAATAGTAGTTGGCACAGTGCTAATAATAGGTGTGTTAATAAATCCCATATCCAATATTTTATGGAATGAGAATGGTGGTAAGGCAAACAGTATAAAGAAAGTAAATTCTATTTTAACAGAACAAATAGATAACTTTAGATACAACAGAAAGAACAACATAGCCTTAAAAGTGAAAATGTCTAAGCCTGAGGTTTATTATTTAAAAGGATTTGTGGCAGGTGATTTTACAGACAAAGGCTGGGAAAGCACAGACAAAAAGACTTTATACAAATATTCAAATTTATTTTATTGGTTACATAAAGACAGCTTCTATGGACAAAGCCAGTTAGCAAATGGAAAACAGGAGTTACTTGGAGAAAAGTCAGAAAACAAAATGACAGTTAGTGTTGTAGGGGCATCATCTAAATACATATACACGCCTTATGAATATATTACTGATAATGAAAAACTAAAAAATAAAAACAGAATTGGCGATGAAAGTCTTGAGTCAAAAGGTGTTTATGGAAAGAAAAACTATACATTTATTGTAAGTGAAAACATAGTTAATAATTTTTCTGAAATGGTTGATAAATTAAATAGATTACAAACCAAAACAGATTATATGGTAAAGGAAAAGTATTACAATCAATTTGTATATGAGAATTATTTAAAATTAACTAATACTGAAAAGCAATTATTAAGTACATACTTGAAAAACAATACTGAAAGAAAATCTTATGGTGATGCAAAATCTGCAATTGTAAATTTTCTTAATAAAAATATAGCTTATGATGAAAAGTCAGAAGAAATAAAAGATTATAGAAGTTTTCTTACAGAGTTTTTAGAGAAAAACAAAACCGGTAATAATAAAGATTTTGCAACAGCTACAGTTTTAATGTTTAGGTATTTTGGAATTCCATCAAGATATGTAAAAGGTTATTTAATTACCAAAAAAGATATAGAAAATGTTAAGGCAAATCAAACAATTAACATTAAACAATCTAATTATCATTGCTGGGCAGAGTATTATCAGGATGGAATCGGCTGGATTCCATTTGAAACTAACAGTAAATATAGAGATTTAATGGGAACAAATGATAGTATTTCAGGCAACAATAATGATTCTAATAGTGGTGATAAGCAGACAATTCAAAACGTAAATAAGGATAAGCATTTAGATGATGAAGTAGAAGAAAAAAAGGTTAAAGATAATAAAGAGGAGAAATTAATTTATTCTATTGTTGCCTTATTGAATTTGTTAATACTTTTTGTGGTAGTTTATGAAATCAGGCTCTATATACTAAGAAGAAAAATCAGACAGAGCTTTGAAAATGGGGACAATAACAGAACAGTTATTAATTATGTTTCATTTATGGTTAGCACATTGCGTATATTTGCAAAAGTTCAATACAACAACATAAGTGAGTATAAAAAAACAGTAGCTAAGTATCAGTCAGGAGGCAATAACACATATTTAGAAATTGTCAATTTATATGAAAAGGCAAGATACAGTAACAAAGAAACAGATGTGAATGAAGCGAACAAAGTTAAAGCTTATGTTAATAATGTAAGGTTTAATATGTATGCAGGTTTAAAGCCGGTTCAAAAGTTCAGATGGAAGTTTGTTTCAAAATATGGAAACTTTACAAATAGGAGGTAGTAATGAAAAAAAGAATATATTCTTTGCTGTTAATTTTAATATTAGTAGTTACAACATGCTTTTCCGGTTACAGTAATGTGTCAGCGGCTGAAACGGAAGGCAGTAAGAAAACAGTTACCGTTTATTTTACTTTAAGTGAAGATGGAAAATTTGTAACGGGAAATGATGATAATGAAACAGTTCTTTGTCATGTTCCGGTAACCATAAGCTATTTTGATTTGGCAGAGTATGGTTTGGAAGACTATTACAGATATGAAGCAGATTCATTTGAAGATGGCGGAAGATATAACAGCGATAAGATTGTTGAACAGCCAACATTACTACACTTGTTTATAAAAATGTTGGAAAAATATTATTTGCCTAATGGAGAAAAATTCATTCCTAATGACAGCACTCAGGATGCAATGAGCATATCAGGTTCTGCCACAAGTCTGTACATGACAAGATTCTGGGGCCATGATGAAAACCTTATGTATTATGTAAATCATTCTTATCCATTACAGGCAGCAGGATGGGGTTCTACATCAGACTATATTTTGTTAGAAGATGGTATGGAAATTGATGTGGCAATGTTTTCTGATTGGGACTTTTACCACACAGGGGCATTTGCTTATTTTACAAGTGAAAGTACAAATAGTGTCGACTCAGGAATATACAATATTAAAACCAATGAAAACATCAGCCTTACAATGAGAGGCACTGCAACTAATGCGGCAAATGATGGGAGCTCAACTTTTGTGGGAGAAAAGATGCCGGGGGAAGATGTTGTGTATTGCAAACAGTCTCAGGCAGTAGCCGATTATAACAATGATAATTGGAAAAGGTTTGGCACAACAGATGATAAGGGTCAGATTAATTTATCGTTTGATAAGCCGGGAACCTACTATGTGTCATCTACATCCCTTTATGAAAATTATAATTTGTCATCAGGAAATGCCTGTGTGGCACCGCCTATTGCAGTAATAAATGTAAGTGATGACAGCGGGGAAGTAACGGAAACATCTACTGAAAAAGATACAGGTGAAACAGGTACAACACCACAGGAAAGTACGGGCAGTCAGGAGACTAATACTGAAACAGGAACAAAAAATCCTGATGTAACTACAAAAAATGTGGAAGACTACACCGGCAACATTATAAAAAACATAGAAATAAGTAATGGTGTTTCAGATAACGCATTAAAGTATAGCCTGGATTCTCAGTTTAAAAACAATAGAAATGAATATAACATTACAATACCCGATTATGAGAACTCAGTTTGTGTGAGAGCAGCGTTAGACAACAGTGAAATTAATGACGCAGAGATAGTAGTAAATTATACAGACATAAATGGAGAAAACAAGGTAGTTTCAATTGTTGGAGACGATGAACTTGGAAAGAAACTTAACAGGATAATTGAAACAGGAGCAAATGGAAATCAATTTACAATAACAGCAACTTATAAAAATAAAAAAGAAAATTATACTTTTAATATTATAAGGAAGCTGTCATTGAAAAATCTGTCTGTAAAAAGTACGGATAACAACATTGATTTACAACCACAGTTTGACCAAAACACAAATGAATATGAAATAAACATACCTGAAAGTTTAAAGGAAATTACTTTAACGGCAGTTCCTTATATGAAAAATCAATACAAGGTTTACATAAATGGAAAAGAAACAGAGAGTGGCAATGATTACACAGTTAGCACAGATAACAATGTAGAAATAAAGCTTGAAAAGGATGGCTGTGAAAGTAATTTATACACCTTAAAAATTAATAAAACAAAACTTGTAAGTGTAGATTTTGAATTGACGAAAGAAAGTGTTTTACAGGTAAAAAATTCAAATAAAGAAACAATTGTTAGTGAAAAAGTTCCTGAAGATAAATATACTCTTGAGAATTTACTTCAGGGTGAAGAGTATTCCTATGTAATTACAAAAAATGGCTATGTATCTAAAAATGGAACTTTTAAAGCGGGGGAAGTTTCAAGTATTAATGGAATTTTAAGGGAAGCTCAGAATAATGAAACAATAAACAAAAACATTAAATCTCAGTGGAGTAATTTCAGAGGCAATAGTGACAATAATGCAGTAACAGATTCATTAACTGCTACAGATTACAAAAACTCAATGTTGTATTGGGCAAAAAAAGTAGGCAAGGGCTATGGCAGTGGAGCACCAAGTTCACCAATTCTTGTGGGGGAAGATTTGGTCTATACTACAGCAACATCAGTTGTAAAAATTAATACAATTACAGGAGAGATAATTAAAAGTGGCCACATGATTAGAACTTCAGCTTTTAATATTACACCACCAACTTATGGAGATGGAATGATTTTTGTGGCACTGGCAAGTGGTGCCGTACAGGCGTTTAATGCGGATACATTGGAATCTTTGTGGGTTTATGAGGATCCGTTACATGGTCAACCTAATTCGCCAATTACATATCACGATGGTTATGTGTACACGGGATTTTGGAATGGTGAAACAGGCGTTGCTAATTATGTTTGTCTTTCTGCTACAGATGAAAATACAGGTAATCAGACTGAAAGCAAAGAAGCAACCTGGACATATACTTCAAAAGGTGGGTTTTACTGGGCAGGCAGTTATGTTAATGATAATTATCTGGTAGTTGGAACAGATGATGGAGCCAGTGCAGACGAGACAGGAAATGGCTCACTGCTTGTATTAAATCCATTAACAGGAAAAGTAATTTCAAAATACAGTGACATTAGAGGTGATGTGAGAAGCACCATTACCTATGATAAAGATACTGACAGATTTTATTTTACATCAAAAGGAGGAGATTTCTGTTGTGCAAAAATTGACTCCAAAGGAAATATAGAAGAGATTAAGAAAACAGACCTTGGTAGCGCAAGTACATCCACACCTGTAATTGCAAACAGGCGGGCATACGTTGGTGTAAAGGGTAACGAGCAGTTTGGAGTAAACTCAGGGCACCACATTGCAGTTATAGATTTAGAGAATATGAGCATAGCTTACAGCCTTTTAACAAGAGGTTATCCACAGACAAGTGGACTTGCCACAACAGGCTATGAACAACAGGACGGCTATACCTATGTTTATTTTATAGATAACTATGAGCCAGGTAAGGTAAGAGTTCTGAAAGATAAACCGGGTCAAAGCTCAGCAATTATAACAAGAGACAGCGAGTACGAAGACGAAAATGATTACAATGTTTTGTTTTCACCAAAGGGTGAACAGGCAAACTATGCAATATGTAGTTTGATAACTGATGAATACGGAACAATGTATTTCAAAAATGACTCGGCATATATGATGGCTCTTGGCAGTAAAATAACCAAAATAATGGTTACAAAGAAGCCTGACAAATTAGTTTATAAGGCTGGTGAAACATTTGACTCTACAGGTATGGAAGTTACGGCTTTTTATTCAAATGGAAAAACAAGAGATATTACAAAATACGTTACTGTGGAAAACAAAAAATTAACAGCCAACATGACAGACATAGAAGTGTCATTTGAACATGTTTTGTATAACGATGAATTAAAGAATTATGAAAAATTTGAGCCTTTAATTGACACAGTAGACATAACTGTCATTGACGAGGCAGGGGAAAAGCAGGCATCAAATGTTGTAAATAAAATCAACTTAATTGGCGACAATATTACAATAAATTCCAAACAGGCAATTTTTAATGCAAGAAATGCTTATGACAGTTTAGATAGTTCATTAGAATTTCTTGTTAGCAACTACGGAAAACTAACAAAAGCTGAGGCAACTTTCAAACAGGTAGCAGCTAAATATTTCAGCCAAAATCCGTTGAAAACAAAATGGGATAATAAGTTATTCCAAACAATAAACATAAGTTGGAATAGTTTAAAACAGGCTGATGGATATTTAGTTTACAAATTGAATTCAGCAGGAAAGTATGTGGAAGTTGCAAACATAACAAAGTTAAATTTCAAAGACACAACAGCTATAGTTGGACAAACTTACAAATATAAAGTTATTACATACATAAAAATTTCAAATAGCAAAATGGGAATAATTTTAGGTAAAGCTTCTGCTATACAGGCAAAGTCAAAGCTAGGAAAAACAGAGAGAGTGAAGCTTTCTAAAGCAAAGAAGAAATACATAAAAATTAAATGGAAGGGAAACAAAAACTGTAGCGGATATGTAATTTACAAAAAAACAGGTAAGAAATTTAAAGTTGTTAAAACAGTAACCACTAACAAAAAGATTACATATTTAGACAAAAAAGTGAAACTTAACAAAAAGTATTCTTACAAAATCAGAGGATACAGAATTGTTAGTGGAAAGAAAATTTATGGTGATTTTTCAGCTATTAAAAGCTTAAAAATAAAAAAATAAAAAAGGAGAAAGAGATGAAACATGTAGGAAAAAAGCTACTTGCATTATTGTTAGTATTATCAATGCTATCATGTATGTCATTTAACAACGTGACAATTGCAAGTGCAGAAGACACAACGGCGGCTTGTATTACATTAAGTAAAAATGTGAAAAGTGAAGTTGAGGATACAACTTATATTTACAATGGTTACAAGCCAAATTTAGGAGCAAAATTTACAGATAGTGAAAAACATAGTCTGGTTTATTATGAAAGCAGAAGTGTTTACGATGAAGAAAGTGGAGAATGGTCAGAAGCATCAGAATTCTCAGAAATCGTAATAGGTTTTGCAAGTAGTTTGTCAGAATATGCCGTAACAGAAAACACTCCGGGCAGATATAAGTACACTTGGAAGGCGTATTGTAAGTCAACAGGAGAATTTTCTAAGGCAACTTACACTGTGGACTTAACAGTGGAAGATCCTAAAACAACAGTATATGACATGACATTTTATGTTGGACAGGATAATAATGGAAAAAATAAAAATCCCAAAATTAAATTATACAAAACAATAGGTCATAATGCAGATGGATATGATACATTTGATGAAAATGATGAAATAGAAATTACTGACAAAGGTATAGATGCCAGCGGCCAGTATAGAGTATACACTGCTTCTTTACTTGGAGCCACATATTCATACAGAGCTTATGGCTATGATGAAAGCACAGATGACTATACTGTGCCAATGGGTGGTATGAATGTTAATATTCCAATGGCATCAAACGTTACCCAGTCAGGTTATGACTCAAAGTCAGTGTATATTAAATGTGCAAATGTTGGTTCAAACAGTAAATACGATGGAACTAATTATTTAACAGAAGACCAGTACACAACGCAGGTAGTATGTCCATATTATAATTGTATTGCAACACCGGGCACACCTATTGTAAAAAATAATATTACATATTATCCTTATATGCTTATTGCGCAGGGAAATGCCTGTCTTTATAATTATTTTTCAAATCCAAATGATGATGTTGCAGACAATTATGATCTTATGTATGGATATGGAATAAACAAGACAGTAAATAAAGGTTATTCTGTAGATACATGGAATGCAGCAGTGGCTAAAAGAATTACATCAGAGATTACAGTACCTGATGAAGCAAAGGCGCAGGTTTTCTTCCAGATGAATAACTTTAATGACAGAGAAATTGAAAGCTATAAACAGGAAACAAATTCAGATGGAACAGTAACCTGGTCATTCTATGTGCCAAAATCAAATGGAAATTATTCTTATCGTGTATCAAAAGACGGTTATGTAACTAAGGCAGGCTATATGAGCCTTGGTAGTGAAGAGTCAGCTAAGATTTCAGTTGATTTAGACAGAAAAGATGTTACCAGTCATGATTTTAGCAAGCTAGGTAGCACAGTTATTAAAAGGGATGAAGCAAACTTAATTATGAATGTAAGTGATAAGAATGTAAAAAATCTAAATGTAAATGATACATTCAGACTTAGAGCTTACAGAGTTTGGGAAATTATAAACAGCGATGCAGGAAATATTATGATAGAGCCTGACTTTAATTATCAGGTATTATCAGGGGAAGACTGCATTAACATTAAGGAAGTAGAAGATAACAGAACTAATGGAAAAGGCAACTGGTTAGATATTACAGCTGTAAAAGACGGCATAGCAGTAATTGCTGTTACATACAATGCAATTGATGTAGAAGGTTCAGCAAGTTGCGGATTTTACCCTGCAATTTCTCCAAAGAGAACAGGTATTGTTGTAATTAATGTTGGAGATAAGGATTCCGATATTTTAGATGTTGGTGTAAAAAATAATAACGGTAAAAATTGGTGTTGGAATTATGACACATTTTTCTTTGACAAAGAAGAAGGAACTATGAACATTGCTCCAACAGCGAAAAGTGGAATTGCCAAAGTTGAAGTTACACCTGTTAAAACAACAGATGATTTGAACAGTAGTTTAGGTGATAGTGAAGAAATAACAGCTAATGAAGATGGCACGTATGATGTTAAACTTGAAGATGGAAACAATATTATTAAGGTTACTTCTAATAATGGCTCTGTTGACTATCAGGTAGTAAGAGCTGCAAAAATCAAAATCAATTATGAAAATATGTCAAATCCAGGTGAAGACATTATGCCAGGTGACAAAGTAAAAATTACTTTTAACGGATTATACAGATCAATTCCTAAAATCTCAGGAATTTTTAATCCGGTAATATTACAGGTTGTAGGTTATGATGAAGACAACAATCAGTACACTGGTTTAATTTCACAGTATCAGGTTGCAGATAATGGTTCACTGGAAATTACAGTACCAAAAGATGTTACATTTGAAGAAGGTAAAGAAGAGACAGAGTACAAAATAAATAATGGATTTGTTAATTTACAGTCCATGTATAGTTATGCAAATGCATGGGCATTTATGTATACATTAACAGATGCAGGTGCAGGCACATGTTTTAATGCAGTTAATGTAACAGGTCAGCATTCTACAATTGCAGATTTTGGCGTTCCTGTAAAAAGAAAAGTAACATACGGGGTTAATTTTAAGGTTACAGATGAACAGGGAAATGAAATTAAAGATTATGACATAAATGTTCATGACAAGAATGCTGATGAAGACGTTACTAACTTTACAGCACTTGGTTATGGAAAATACTATTATACAATTGATGCAAAGGGCTATGTAGTTTCAAACAGCACATTCTCATTAGGTTCAAAGACTGAAACTGTAGATGGTACATACACAGTTAATGTTGTATTAAAGAAGGCAGCTGAAAATGCATGGGATGGTAAAACATTTACTGAACCACAAAAAGATGAAGATGGTACATATTTAATTAGCACCGGTGCAGAACTTGCATGGTTTGCAAAGGAAGTAAATTCAGTGGCGGCTAAGTCAACATCAACAATTAATGGAAAATTAACAAAGGATATTGACCTTGCAAGCCATAATTTCCCACAGATTGGTTATTTCAACGGTGGAACAGAATATGTTTACTATGGAGGAAACTTTGAAGGAAATAATCATAAGATTTATAATTTTAGATTTGAGAAAAAAGCCAAGGTAGCAACAGGAGCTTATGGCGGTTTATTCGGTTACATAAAGGGAGCAAAAATAACTAACCTTTCAGTAGATGGTGAAGTTTTAGTGTCAGCTCTTTCTACAGTATCAGTTTCATCTGCATACACAGGTGGTGTTGTAGCTTATGCTGACAGCTCAGAACTCACAAACATAACATCAAATGTAAATGTATCTATTAAAGATTACGAAAAAGGAACATGGAATTATATTGGTGGTATTGCAGGTTATGCAAGAACAACAGTTATTAAAAACTCACAGAACTTAGGAAATATTACAGGAAATAGAAATGCAGCAGGTATTGTTGGTGGAACATACAGTAATATTGAAAACTGTGTAAACAAAGGTAAAATATATTCAACAGCGGGATTTGCAGGTGGTATAGTAGCAGAAATGTCATCAGGTTCTGTTAAAAACTGTATTAATACAGGAGGTGTTGAAAGCAAAACAGGTGGCACAATTGGTGGTATTGTAGGTTATGGAAATGGTTCTACAACATCTGTTATTGAAAACTGTATTTCTCTTGGAAAAGTAACAACAGAAGTAAACAGCACTACAGTTGGTTCAGTTGTAGGTTCATTAAAATATGGTACAGCTAAGAACTGCTATGGTATCTCAGAAGATGGTGTTACATGTGGTACAGTGGCAAGTAATACTAAAGAAGAAGACTGCTATACTTTTGATAATAATGATGCCTTGTTATACAAATATGCTACAGGAAAGGATTTAGATGACTGTGGTGAAAATGCTAAACAGGACATAAAGGAAATTACTTCAAAATATGAAGAATTAATTTTAAGTGATAATAGCACAGAAGATTTATTAAATGGTTTGTCAGAAATTTCTAATGAAAACTTTGATAAATGTATATTAGAAAATGAAAATGCAAGAGTAACAGTAAGAGTTCAGTCAGAAAATAAATATATTGCAGTTTCAGACACTATTGTGGTAAACGGCTATTTAGCTGAATCTTATGGATTTACAGATTCAGTAGAGGATAGTGTATCAGCATTAGACGTACTTGTTGCTGAACATGAAAAGTTATACGGCGACAAATTTACTGAAAGTACAGCAGATGAGTACCTTGTAGTTAGTGCAAACCAGTATGGAACTATGGTTTCAAAAGCATTCGGAAAAGATGCGTCAACATTTATGTATGCAGTTAATGAAAAATATCCACATAATGATACATTGGTTGATGGATACTATACAGGCTACACTGTAGACCAGGCAAAAGTAAGCGATGGAGATACAGCAGATTTCTATTTCTTACAAGATGCATCTTACAGTGATGACCTTTCAACAATTACATTAAGCACTAATGAAATTACAACTGATAAGTCATTTAATTTATCATTAAAGGGATATAATTATGCATGGTACGGAGCTTGTGAACAGTCTAAAATTGATGCAAATACACATGCTATTGAAGGGGCTAAAGTAGCAATTATTGATGTTACAACAGGAGAAATGAAAACACTTGAGAATGTTGTAACAGATAAAAACGGTAATGCCAGCGTAAATATTGACAAGGCAGGAAAATATTTTGTTACAGCTTATGTTGATGGTGAAGGTAAAACACCAATTCTTATGTCACAGGCAGTAATTAATGTAGAGTGGGCTAAACCTTTAGAAGTAAAAGGTGTTGCTGTTGCTAAGCAGAATAAAAATGTTGTTTCAGTTATGTGGAAACAGGATTTAGAACAGATTAGATTAGGACAGATTTACAATGTTTATGTAGACGGTGGACTATATAACAAATATCCTGCAGCTTCTACAATTACATATACTTTTGACAAACCGGGTAAACATACTATTAAGATTACAGCTGAGTTAAATGGCTTCGAAACAGAAGGTAAGACAGTGGAAATTGAAGTTGAGAAAGAAACAACAACTGAAAAGGCAACATCAGCAGATACAACTGCAGAAAATGTGACATCAAATACTACTGAACCGGCAAGTACGGAAGATAATGCAACACCAGTGGAAACAACAGGCGATGATATAACAAAGGTAGAAACAAACGCAGAAGACAACACAACTACAGAACCGGCAAGTACGGAAGATAATGTAACACCAGTGGAAACAACAAGCGCAGAAGACAACACAACTACTGAACCGGTAGTTAGCACAACAGCTGAAACAACATCTAAGGTTGTAACAACAGGCAAAAAGACACCTACTACAAAAGCACCTAAGGTAACAAAGAAAGTTATAAATAAGATTGTTAAAGTTAAAAAGGCTGTAAAGAAGAAATCATCAAAGAAGATTTCCATAAAGTTACAGAAAATTAAGAGTGCAAAAGGCTATGAAGTAAGAATAGCTACAAACAAGAAATTTACAGGTAAAAAAGTTATCAAAATTAGAACAAAGAAAATAAGCTTTGTTTATAAGAAACTTAAACCAAATAAGAAATATTATGTAAAAGCCAGATTCTATAGAATTATAAAAGGCAAGAAAGTTTACGGAAAATGGGGTAAGGCTAAAAAGGTAACTTTTAAGTAAAAATTAAAAATAATTTTAAAGTTAAAATGTAAAAATCAACTGAAAGGCTAAATGAATTTTACAGACAAAAACATTGTCAGGGAAGAATGTGGCTTTCCTTTGTGTGGTGGGACATTTAAGGACCGCTACACAGGGATTACATACCTTGACAATGTTTTTTTATTATAATATAATCGATTTTAATGGCGTTGAAAGAGAGAAGTAGCTTTAATTATCGCTTATAGAGAGCAGAAGATGGTGGAATTTCTGTAGAATGAATTAATGTGAATAACACTCCGGAGCTGCAATCTGAAAGAACAAATTTAATTGGATATTTAAGAGTATCCGGATAATATTTATAACATATAACTTGAATACAGTTTTTTGAAACAGAATTGGAAATAGTTGTAGAAGCAGATGTGTTTTAGTAGGAGAGCCGTCACCGAGCGATAATCGGAAGGTTTTTAAACCAGAGAGTGGCTGCATGGCAGTAAATCAGGTGGTACCGCGGACAACATGTTCGTCCTGAATAATTGTTTTCAGGATGAATGATATAGATATAATTAAGAAAGATTCATTCTGAAAAGGGATGAATCTTTCTTGCTTTAAATAATATTAAATTTAATAATATTAAACTTAAAAATTCAAATAAATATATAAGCAAAGTTGAGTTTCATCTTTCTGTTACATACAGGCAATTAAACAACAAAAACACTCATTAACAATTTGAAGGGAGAAAACTAATGGACGTAAACACAAACAACATCTATCGTGATGTGACAATTGACCAGCTTAGCGAAGCAAACGTTGGTGAAACAAAGAAAATTGCCGGATGGATTGAAAACATTCGTGACCATGGTGGAGTATCATTTATTGACCTTAGAGATATGTATGGTGTAATGCAGGTAGTTATGCGTGACACATCACTTCTTGAAGGACTTAGTAAGGAAGATTGTATTTCAGTAGAAGGACCTATTGAACATAGAGATGAAGAAACATACAATCCAAAGATTCCAACAGGAACAATTGAATTAGAAGCAAAGGAAGTTAAGGTACTTGGTAAGACTTACAGACAGCTTCCATTTGAAGTAATGACATCAAAGGAAACAAGAGAAGACGTAAGACTTAAATATCGTTATCTTGACCTTAGAAATACAAAAGTAAAAGATAACATGATTTTCAGATCAAATGTTATTTCTTATTTAAGACAGAAGATGACAGAAATGGGATTCTTAGAAATTCAGACTCCTATTCTTTGTGCATCATCACCTGAAGGAGCAAGAGATTACATTGTTCCAAGTAGAAAATTTAAAGGAAAATTCTATGCATTACCACAGGCACCACAGCAGTATAAGCAGTTACTTATGGTGTCAGGATTTGATAAATATTTCCAGATTGCACCTTGCTTTAGAGATGAAGATGCAAGAGCTGACAGATCTCCTGGAGAATTCTATCAGTTAGACTTTGAAATGAGTTTTGCAACACAGGAAGATGTATTTAGAGTTGGTGAAGAAGTATTAGCAGACACATTTAACAAGTTTGCACCTGAAGGTTATGAAGTAACACAGACTCCATTCCCAATTATCAGCTACAAAGAAGCTATGCTTAAGTACGGAACAGATAAGCCTGATCTTCGTAACCCATTAGAAATAATCGATGTAACTGATTTCTTCCAAAGATGTACATTTAAGCCTTTCCACGGAAAGACAGTTCGTGCAATTAAGGTTGAACAGAAGTTATCAAAAGGCTTCCACGAGAAGTTGCTTAAGTTTGCACAGAGCATTGGTATGGGTGGACTTGGTTACTTAGAAGTATTAGAAGATGGCTCATATAAGGGACCAATTGACAAATTTATTCCTGCTGAAATGAAAGATGAAATTAGAGAAATGGCTGGTCTTAAAGCATTAGACACAATTTTCTTTATTGCAGATACAGAAAAGACTGCATCAATTTATGCAGGACAGATTCGTACAGCACTTGGTGAGAGACTTGACTTAATTGATCAGAAGTCATATAAGTTCTGTTACATTAATGACTTCCCAATGTATGAATATGATCCTGAAGAAAAGAAGATGATTTTCACACATAATCCATTCTCAATGCCACAGGGTGGTCTTGAGGCACTGGAGACAAAGGATCCTGAAGATATTCTTGCATACCAGTATGACATTGTATGTAACGGTGTTGAATTATCATCAGGTGCAGTTAGAAATCACGATATGGAAATCATGGTTAAAGCTTTTGAAATTGCAGGCTACACAGAAGATGACTTAAAGGAAAAATTTGGAGCTTTATACAATGCATTCCAGTTTGGTGCTCCACCACATGCAGGTATGGCACCAGGCGTGGACAGAATGATTATGCTTCTTAGAAATGAAGAAAACATTCGTGAAGTTATTCCATTCCCAATGAATGGTAATGCTCAGGACTTAATGTGTGGTGCTCCAAGCGAAGTTACAGAACAGCAGTTAAGAGAAACACATATTAAAGTTAGACAGTAAATTAAATAGATATATAAGCTTTAATTAAAAGTGAAGTATAAACTATAAATATTAAAAAACAGGTTGTTTGATAAGCATAGAAATGTTGAATTAAAGCAGCATTAGCAGATTCAGGCAACTTGTTTTTTGTAATAGGAAATTCCCACGAAATTGAGGGAGAAAATTTAATGAAGAATAAACAAAAAACTATAAAAATTATTGGAAGTGCAGCAATTATTTTAATTGCAATTCTGGTTATTACAAAAATTATTACATATAACGTTGGAAACAAAAGTATATTTTCGGTTTTCTTTAAAGGACAAGATTCCAATGTAGCAGGTAAATTGTTAGAATCACCTCATGAAATTAAAAAAATAGGGAAATATTCTATAGAATTAGACCAGCAATTGTATGATAGCAAAACAGGGGTAGGCTATTTATTATTTAAAATAAAAAAAGAGAACGGTGTACCGGAAATTAACTTAAACGATTCAGGGCAATGCTCAGGTATAGGATTTGGTGAAAATCAAAGACTATATTTTGAAGTGGGTGCATCAAATAATACAACTTATGAAATCAAAGGCAATACTTTATACGCATATATGGATTTTATTAAAGATAAGGATAAGGATTTCTATGTGAAATTAGGGGATTACCAAACACGAAAAGAATATAATTTTAATATTAAAGACACAAGTTATGTAAAAACTTATAAGGATGGGGATACAACAGTAGAAATTTCACCTTTAGGCGTTTCAATTTCAGCAAAAGAAAAGAGTGCAGGAATGAGTCTTGTTGTTTACACCGATAAAGGAAAGAAAGAACTTATCAACACAAAGAAAGACATTGGCACAAATGCACACGAAAGCTCAGAGGTATATAAGGGTAAGTCTAAAAGCTATCAGTACATTTTAAAGTTCAAAAATCTTTTGGATATATTCAAGATTGAAAAGATAGAATTTAATGGAAAAAGCGAATAGAAAACGAGTTTACCGAAGAACCTTTTTCTGCTATACTCAAAAAAGAAATAAAAAGCAAACAGGGGAGTAAATAAAGGTATTGCTGATTAGAAATTAATTTTTAAATATTGAATATAAAGAAAAATAATAATAACTTTAGGAGGAAACAATGTACAATACGATTATTTTTGATTTAGATGGAACGTTACTTAATACAATAGAGGATCTTGCAGATTCTGTTAATTACATGCAGAGAAAATATGGATTGAAAGAAGACGGTGTAGATACTGTCAGACAGCATGTAGGAAATGGATTAAGACTTTTAGTTGAGCGTTCGGTTCCAGATGGTCAGGATAATCCACAGTTTGAAGAAATGTTTAAGTGTCAGAAGGATTATTATCAGGAACACTGTCAGATAAAAACATGTGCATATCCTGGAATTATGGAGTTATTAAAAGAATTACATAATATGGGAATTAAGATGGCAATAGTATCAAATAAGGCCCATGAAGCAGTTCGCGAATTAAATGATATTTATTTTAAACATTATATTGAGGTGGCTATTGGGGAAAATGAGGAAGCAGGCATTAAGAAAAAACCGGCACCTGACAGTGTAAATCAGGCACTTAAATTATTAGGGGCAGAGAAGTCAGAAGCAATTTATGTAGGTGATTCAGAGGTGGATAGAGCCACAGCTGAGAATGCAGGTTTGGATTGTATTTCATGTAGTTGGGGATTTAGAGAACGTTCACTACTTGAAAGTTTGAAGCCAATGGCTATTATTGACAAGCCGGAAGAATTGTTGAAGTTTGTACAGGAATAAAAGAGAAGTTGTAAATCAACTTTTATGTACATATTGGGATGTGTCTTAAAGTTGATTACTTACAATTATACAGGCGAAGGTAAAATAACGGCTTGTATAATTGAATGAATAATAAAAAGGTCTGTTGAATATTTAGAGTCTTACTAAATATTTAACAGACCTTTTTGACTTTCTAACAAATAATTGGAGTGGATTCCAAAAAGATTATTCCACACCGCAGGCCTTTTTTGCCAGAGCATCAGCCATATCATTGTATTTGTCGCCGGAATGTCCTTTGACTTTACAAAAAGTGATATTTACGTGTTTTTTTGCTTTATTATAAAATTTCTTGTAGGCGATTGTGCCTTCTTTAGTGGCATTCCATTCACCGGTACACCATTTGGCGATTCCCATGTAGTCGTAATAAATAGATAGATATTTTATATTATGGTTTATTGCGTATTTCATTGCTGCCATGGCACCATATATTTCACCGGCAACATTTCGCATTGTGGCAAGGCTTGGATCATTGCCTCTGTCATATAATTTAATTTCTTTGCCGTTATGAAATAAAACGACACCATATCCAAAAATCTTTGTAACTGAGTTAAAGCTTCCGTCAACATAGGCCACAGCTTTTGTGCTACTTGATAAAGGAATATCATTATCTACAGGTTTTTCATTTTCAATAGGAGTAGTGTCATTTTGGTCAAAAGTATTCATATTGAAAATATCCATTTGTTCTCCGTTCCAACCCATATAGTTGTAAGCTTCAGTTTTAGTTTTAAAGCTCTTGTATAAAGCACCCGGATAGCCATTTACACTGGCCTTACATTGATCCCATGTTTCAAAAATTCCGGTAGTTCTTCCAACTTTTACTGCGTAATATTTAGTTGCCATGCAAAATCCCCTTTCTAATATAATATTAAAGCGGTGCCAAATGTAAAAGACACCGCTATGATTTTAAAATGAGTTATTTATTTTAAATTTCGATTCAGCAGTTGTTGTTTCTGCAACAGTTGTAGTTTCCTCAGGTTCTTTTTTTAACCAAGGATTGTTCTCTTGTGGATCAGTTGGATCCCAATTTCTGTTTTTGTTTTTCTTTTTAATCTTCTTAATTTTTTTTATTTTTATAAGTGGTTTTTCACCCTTTTGACTATAAATTGTAACAATTGTTCCATCAGGACAATTATCGTATATCCATTTGATGTTTCCAGCTTGTAATCTGACACAACCAAGGGACGCCGGTTTTCCGATTTTGTTATATTCCCAATACTCTAATGAGTCATAAGAGTCGGAAGTGTAAGGAACAGAGTGGAGCATAATCTGTCCGTAAATTCTAACAGCATACTGGGCGTAAGTTCCATCAACCATTAAACGCCAATCATATCTTTGGTATATTGAGTATGTGCCAAGAGGTGTATCTTCAGGATTTAGACCTGTTGAACACCAAAATGTTTTGTATGGTATGGTACATTCACCGTTTTTATCTAATGTGTAAACAGTAACAAAGTTTTCGTCCCTATTAACAGTAATCATGTATGGTAAACGGTCTTTATACTTCTTTCGGTATTTGGCAGTTTTCTTAAGTAGTCTTTTGGCTGCTTTTTTGTTTTTTGAAAGTTTGTGAACTTTCATTTTTGCCGTAGTAGACTCAACTTCTGTAGTAGTTTCCTTTAGATTAAAATTGCCTGTAAATTTATCATTTGCTGTAATTATTTTATTGTTAGAATCATTATCGGCAACATTGTTATTGCTTTCAGGGGCATGCGTAAATGCCAAAAAAAGAGCTACTACAATTATGGTAATAAAGGCTGCAAGCCCTAGTTGTTTTCTATTTCTATTTATCATTAATATTTTCTCCATTTTTTCTTTTGTCAGGATATATTTTATAATTTAATTAAACTAATTGCAATAGAATATATATGGAAAGTGAATATAGTTTGAAAACAGGGAAAATATAGTTTATAATTAAAATCGCGGGTAAGCGCAAAAAGGTATATTAGTTACCTTGTCCCTTAATCTTATTAAAAATTTTCATTTTGGAAGGAGTAAAAAATGGGATACACTAAACAGAAAATTTTAAACATAGCAGAAACTGAGGATGTAGAATTTATCAGACTCCAGTTTACTGACCTTTTTGGAACATTGAAAAATGTGGCTATTACTAAAAGTCAGTTAGCAAAAGCATTAGATAACAAGATAATGTTTGATGGATCATCCATTGAAGGATTCGCAAGAATCGAGGAATCTGACATGTATCTATATCCTGATTATGATACATTCGAAATTTTACCATTTAGACCACATCAGGGAAAAGTTGCAAGACTTATTTGTGACGTTTACAAGCCGGATGGAAAACAGCTTGAAAATGATCCAAGATATATTTTAAAGAAAGTAATTAAAGAAGCAGCAAGCATGGGCTATACATTTAATGTAGGTCCTGAATGTGAATTCTTCTTATTCCATACAGATGATAATGGAAATCCAACAACAATTAGTCATGAACATGGAAGTTACTTCGATTTAGGACCAACAGATTTAGGTGAAAATGCACGTAGAGACATGGTTCTTAATTTAGAAGAAATGGGATTTGAAGTTGAAGCATCTCATCACGAGGTAGCCCCTGCTCAGCATGAAATTGATTTTAAATATGGTGAAGCATTAAAAACAGCAGACAGAATTATGACATATAAACTTACTGTAAAAACTATTGCTAAAAGACATGGACTTTATGCTTCATTTATGCCAAAGCCAAAGTATGGCATGTGTGGCTCAGGAATGCATATTAATATGTCTTTATGGGATAGCCATGGAAATAATATTTTTGCAGATGCAAGTGATGAAAATGGATTAAGCAAAGAAGCATACAGTTTCATAGCAGGTATTATGGAACATATGAGTGCAATGTCAGCTATTACAAATCCAATTGTAAACTCATACAAGAGACTTGTGCCGGGATTTGAAGCACCTACATATATTGCATGGTCTGCAACAAACAGAAGCCCACTTATTAGAGTACCGGCTGCAAGAGGAACAGGTACAAGAATTGAACTTAGATGCCCTGACTGTGCTTGTAACCCATATCTTGCATTTGCGGTATGTTTAGCAGCAGGTTTAGATGGAATTAAGAGAAAACTTACACCAAAGGAAAGTGTTCAAAAAGATATTTTCTCAATGACAGATGCAGAAAGAGAAGAGGCTGGTATTAAAAATTTACCAAAGAACCTTTATGAAGCTGTAAGAGAAATGAGAAAATCGCCATTTATGAAAGAGGTACTTGGAGAAGAAGTATACAAAAAATACATTAATGCAAAGGAACAGGAATGGATGGAATATACTTCACAGGTAACAGATTGGGAAATTAACAGATATTTGGACCGCATTTAGTGTAGGAGGCAAAGTTGGCAGGAATTATAGTAGTGTTCCCAAAAATTGAAGACAGCAAGGCTATTCGTAATTTGCTTGTGCACAATGGTTATGATAATGTGTTTCATTGTAACACAGGGGCAAAAGCAATAACTTTGGCAGATTCATTGGGCGAGGGAGTAATTATCAGTGGATTTAGAATGCCAGATATGCCGTACACGGATATTTTGGATTATGTTGAAGGACGATTCGAAATGCTTTTGGTTGCATCAAGACAGAAACTTCTTGAAGATGAAAGAGGAGTGGCAATGGTTGAGATGCCTATAAAAGTTCGAGATTTTCTTAATTCAGTTGAAATGATGCAAAATAATATTTACGCAAAGTTTTCACGAAAAAAGAAATCGCCCCCAAAAAGAACAAAAGAAGAGCAAAGCATTGTGGATGAGGCAAAGGCAGTATTAATGGAGAAAAATAATATGTCAGAAAATGAAGCTCACAGATACGTTCAGAAGTCTGCCATGGATAGTGGCAGAACTATGGTAGAAACTGCAGAGTCAATTCTGAAAATTATGTATAAAGATTAAATTAATTTTATATTTAGGAGGACTGAAAAAATGTACAAAATTAATGAGAACTATTTAAAATTACCTGGAAGTTATTTATTTTCTAATATTGGAAAAAAAGTAGCTGCTTACAAGGAAGCAAATCCTGATAAGGATGTAATCAGTTTAGGAATAGGTGACGTAACACAGCCACTTTGCCCTGCTGTAATTGACGCTATGCATAAGGCTGTTGATGAAATGGCAAATGCAGAAACATTTCATGGTTATGCCCCTGATTTAGGCTATGAATTTTTAAGAAGTGCAATTAGAGATAATGACTACAAGGCAAGAGGTGTTGACATTGCTCTTGATGAAATTTTTGTAAGTGATGGAGCAAAGTCAGATTCAGGAAATATTGGTGATATTTTCTCAGTTGATAATAAAATTGCTGTATGTGATCCGGTTTATCCTGTATACGTAGATACAAATGCAATGGCAGGCAGAACAGGTGATTACATAGCAGAACAGGAAAGATGGAGCAACGTAATTTACATGCCATGTACAAAGGCAACAAATTTTGCACCTGAACTCCCAAAGGAGACACCGGATATTATTTATCTTTGCTTTCCAAATAACCCTACAGGTTCTACAATTACAAAATTACAGCTTCAGGAATGGGTTGATTATGCTAATAAAGTTGGTGCAGTTATTATTTACGATGCAGCTTATGAAGCATACATTTCAGAAGACGATGTGCCTCACACAATTTATGAATGTGATGGAGCAAAAACATGTGCAATTGAACTTAGAAGTTTTTCTAAAAATGCCGGATTTACAGGAACAAGACTTGGCTTTACTGTTATTCCAAAAGAATTAAAATCAAATGGCGTTATGTTAAATTCATTATGGGCAAGAAGACATGGAACAAAATTCAACGGAGCCCCATATATTATTCAAAGAGCAGGAGAAGCTGTTTACTCAGAAGCAGGAAAGGCTCAGACAAAAGAACAGGTTGCTTACTATATGAACAATGCAAAAGTTATTATGGATGGATTAAAGAACGCAGGTTTCTCAGTAAGTGGTGGTGTAAATGCACCATATGTATGGCTTGAAACACCTGATGGAATGTCATCATGGGATTTCTTTGATCACCTTCTTACAAATGCAAATATAGTTGGTACACCAGGTTCAGGATTTGGACCAAGTGGAGAAGGATACTTTAGACTGACAGCATTTGGTACTTACGAAAATACACTTAAAGCAATTGAAAGAATTAAGAGTTTATAATTTTGAATAATTAAATAGACTAAATATTAAGGGGAGGTAAAAAACTCTCCTAAAAGCAAAACAGCTATGAGCATTGATATGGACCCATAGCTGTTTTTTTCGGTGAAAATGGCAAAGGAGCTTTCAGCATCATTAGCTTCAAAAGGACTTATATGTTGCCTAGCTTCTTTTTTCTGTTATAATATAATAGGTGTTTGGCACATCAATATAACAGGTAAATGAGATTTTGCCTAGAAAAACAGAAAGGAGGAGAACATGTTAGGCGGATTATTTAGCAATAAAAGTACCGCAGCAGTATTTGTAGATTACGAACACTGGTATTATGGATACAAAAATATTTTTGCAATGCGTCCAAACGTTGAGGAATGGTACAAGGAACTTAAAGAAGAATATAATGTTAAGTCAATTACATTTTTCGGAGATTTTCATGGAAGTCCCATTGAAAGAGATTTAGAAAGATTAGAAAAGTTATCAAAAAATGTTGTCCATACGGCCAGCACAAAAGATGGTGTGGACAAGGACTTTACAGATTTTATTATTTTGGATGCGATATATCGTGAAGCTGCTAAGAAGAATTCACCAGAAGTATTTATAATATTTACGGGGGATGCACATTTTAATTTAGCAATAAAATATTTAAGAGAGCTTAAGAAAAAAGTTATTGTATATGGTGTAAAACATTCACTTAGCAACAAGCTTAAAGCTTCAGCAAATTCATATGTGGAGATGCCAAGATCAAATCAGGAAAGAAAATATTATTATGACGCAATTTTACAGTCTTTATATATTTTAAAGAAAAGACGCAAAATGGCAACTTATTCAAAAACTGTTGAGAACGTTTCATCACACAGTGGTGTGTCTAGAGAGCGAATTCAGGCTGCATTAGACGATTTAATGAATAATAAGTATTTGAATATGACTGAAAAGAAATACCATGGTAAAAAGCCAAAAATTCTAGAAGCAGATTGGAACAAATTAAAAGCTGACGGTTTGTGGAAAGAAAAAGCATAGTATTTTATTTGGAAGCAATTTATATGAGAACATTTTATATGAAAAACAATATTTTTATATAATGACAAAAAGCTTAGGTGTTAACAACCTAAGCTTTTCTGTTATAAAAAATCTTTTTGTATAAAATTATAATTCACTGTATCCATAACCGTTGACAATTGCCTCCACAGCTTTGCCGGCTTTACAAAGAGGACAATCATCATGAGTATACGCTTCATAATTTGGAATGTCATCGGCTCTAAACAATGCATCAATTCTATGTCCGTCAATAGAATCAACAGCACTAAAGATAGAAGAAATTCCCTGAAGAATTCCACCGTAGTATTGAATACATTCTATGCTGTTACGAACTGTCTTGCCTGTTGTAGCTGAAGCAAGAAGCAAAAGTACGTTTTTGCCTGCAATTTCAGGTTTCAGATTGTCTCTGAAAATCATCTGACCATTATTGTTAAATTCAGGTGTTACAACATAAATTGTTTTGTGAGCATTCATTGATAAAATTCCTGCTCTGCTTAATTCACTTGCAAGAAATGCACCAATGACTTCACAGCCTTCAATACAGACGATTGTGTCAATAGGCTTGCCCATCACATTGTAGTAATCTTTCATTGCGATGGCTATTCGTTCAGCCTCGTTCTGACGTGTCTTCATGGTTGTCATATCAAGGTAATTGTTAAGGTGTGAATGTGTTGAAACAAAATGTCCCGGAATTACCTTAATTGCGATGTTAGGATCTTTTTTTGCGTAGTATTTAACTATTCTGCTTTGTATCATATAACCGCCTCCTATCTTTTTTAAAATCCGTTCAACAATATAATACTATCTTATTATTTTATTGACTGATTTTCAAGTGTAGGATTAGTTTTTTTTGACTTAATATCAATAATTTTATTAGCTATAAAAGCTACTAAAATTAATATAAGTTCAGCAACTGTTGCCCAAAGTCTTGAAACTATTGAAATAATTACTGCATACTCTTTTGGCATAATAAGAATTAATCCGGCGATTAAGATGCCTTCTCTTACACCAAGTCCTGAAACAGTAAAAATTGCAAGAATACCGATAATTGCTGATAAACCGTAAATTCCACCAACATATAGCCACTGTGAAAATCCAACGCTAGGGTAAAGTGAAACTACCAAAATGTAGAAACCTGTACCAACAATCAACCAGTTACAAATGAATAGTAGAACAACTTTAATCATTTGTGGGTAAGTTATTGTAATTTCCATATCATCTTTCTTCATTAATTTTCCAAGCTTTGAAAGGAAGAAATTAATGATTTTAGGATTAATGCAAATAAAAAACAGAATAACTAAACCAATAGTTGCCCATTTGTAGTTAGCTAATAATTCATTTGGAAAGAAGAACAGTGAAATTAAGAATAAAAATGCTGCTCCAAGTAATGTACAAATGTTTTCAAGGAAGAAACATATTGTAACCTTTCGCATTGGAACGCCTTCTTCCTGATATCCCGGAATTCTTGCCGCAAGCATAAATACTTTTCCCGGTATATACTTACCTAAAATTGAGTAAAGATAGCTTGTTACGGCTTTAGTGTATTTAATGCTACATTTATTTAATTTTGTAATGTAGTGCCACAATGAAGCTAATGTAACTTTGTAAGCAAAGTATAGGAATATTGATAAAATAAATATGCCCCAGTTGAATTTGCCCCAGTCGATTTTTTTGATATCATCCCAACTTGTATAAAAATATTTTGCAAGGAATATTGCTACAAGAACTAAAAAAAGTATCTTGCAGATTTTCATTATATTCTTTTTGTTGAATTTATTTGATTTCATTTGTTAAAACTCCTAAAAACTTAATAGCACACGAATAAAGCACATGTAGTAATAAATTACTTTAGTAGGAACTTTGGCTAACTTATCATAATGTTCTTCTGAATATTTTTTGTTATGTTCAGCTAACTTTAATGCAAGTTTGTGGTTCCATTTGCATTTATCACTTGTATCTAATTTTGCAGTTGTTTTCTTTGCTTTTGCAAGGTTAAATTTGAACACAAGAGCACGTTTCTGGCTTCTAACCATGTCTTTGTCACTAATATGTGTTGCGTAAATATCTCCATCAGCAATAGCCTGATTAAGAGCATCATACGCTTTCTGTGAACGAATAACACAGCTTGTGTGCTTTATAGGGTTACCCTTCATTTCTTTAAGCCAAATGTCACCGAAGCTTATGTCGCTACATTCACCAAAGTGATCCTGGCATGTCATACAACTATCTTTTTCAAAGAAATAAGCATTTTTGTAGGAACAAATTGTTTTTGAGTAAGAGAATTCCTTTGTGCTGCCATCATTGTAGATCACACTGGAAATTCCGCGCCAATGTCCTCTTCTGTAGTAAAGACGTTTGGCATTTTCACTTGTAACACCTGACTTTTCCATTGAGAGGGTAGTTGCCTTAGGAGAATGGTTGCCACTACAGTACAAACCAAGTTTAAGAACAATCTTATCTTTGAGTGATTGATCTTTTTTCATTATTGTATCTAAACCTCTTAACATACATGGTGTCATTACAACAGCAACTTTTCCGTCAAAATTTCTAACTACATCAATGTGCTTAAGAATAGGAATGTTCATATAAACACTTGATGAAGCATCTCTGATTTCTTCTTCTGTAGTTGCAATGTATGTTTTGTAAGTTAATTCGCCGTTTTCAAAAGCTGTCTTAGTTACCCAGGCGCCGTCAATTTCTTTGTTCTTTAACATATTGCAAAGAAGAGCAGTAACCATACCGCCTGAAGCTGCGTTGCCACGAATGTCTTCGTTTGTTGAATAACCTTTTTTACAGCCAATGTGAGAACCAATGTATTTATCAGGATTGTTAAAATCTAATAATTTACATTTTTTTTTTGGATTTTTTGTTACATCATCTATAATTTCGCTAATATATTTAATGTTGTTTCTTGAACTTGCTAAAACAGAATCAAGGTTTTTGTTAAGTTTAGCTCTAATATCATCTTCGTGAGAAACAAAGTCCTCAAAACTTTTCTTTAATTCTGATAATTCTAATTTTGAAAAGTCTATTGCGTACTGACCAAGTTCAAACATATCAAGAACTTCCTGATATTTGTGGCTCCAACCAATAAGAAGAACAGGAACTTTCTGTTCAAGGGAACCGATCATTGCATGGAATCTTGAAGCAACTAAAAATCTACATTTTCCAATGAAAGCTCTAATCTGTTCTGCATCCATTTCTTCATGGTACCAACGAACTTTGTCTTTGTTAGAAACGTCGTTATAAATTGCATCTCCAACCATAAGGTCGTTGTTTCTTGACTTTTCACTGTTAATTCTTGCCGCGTTTGCAATAAGAATTACGTTATAACCGCTTTCGTTTAAGTAGTTTACAAAGGAAACCATTGTATCCTTGTAAGGAATCCCCATTTTTTCGCATTTCTTCTCAACTACAGAACTAATTGAAAGGCCAACAACATTGTCATTGTAAAAACTGTCTTCGCTACAGATTCTATTGATTTCGTTGTTCCAGTATTCGCTGTCTTCCATTGAGAAAGCACCGTCAGCACATAACTTAACATTGTCTTTTACGCCAATACCCATAAGGTTATCGTATGTTTTCTGACCTCTGGCGCAAACAAGCTTAAGCTTTGGAAGAATCCATTTTGCTAGGAATTTGTTATAAGGATTCTTGAATGTACCTAAAGCCTGTGAATACTTAACAACAGGAGTGCCAACTAAAAGTGGAACTGCTGCACAAACAAAAGCGTAAGTATTCATTACAAAACCACGACTGTCAACAAAAGAAATACCTGCTTCGTCAACAACTAGGTCTGTGTTTGTGTAAGTTTTTAATATTTTATTTTTTAAAAGAAGCTTTTTAATAGGTGGACACCATTTAAAAAGCTTATAGAGTATAGCAAGTGGAAAAGCTATAAATAAAAGCTGTTCCGGTTTTGTGCTTGTAATATTAATAAAGTCAAAAGGTAATTGTTTCTTGTCCTCGCTTGGATAAACAGACATTAAGTTAATATTTAGTCTGTCTCCGTAAACATCGTGTAACTGTTTAATTGAACTTTGTAGCATAGCAGCGGCACCTTTGTTGCCGCTGTAGCTTGCTGCTGTAATAGCAATTGTTATATCTCTCATGATTACTCCTATTTGCTTTCTTTGTCTTCTTTGTTTTTAGCATCATTATCATAGTCGATTTTTCTTACATGGTACTGAACATCTTCCAAAATCTTGCGGTTAGCAGCAATAATGTCTGCCTGGAGTGCAATAATAAATGTTTGTACACCCATAAGTAAAAATGTGCTTGCTAAAATAAGTGACTGAACATGTCCGCTACCTGCACCCATGCCATAATATACAAGGAATCTGATTCCAAGTGCAAGTCCTAATGCGAAAAGGATGCCTCCAATGATTCCAAAGAATTTTAATGGCTTGTACATCATAAATGAACGGACAATAGTTACCATAGATCTTTTTACATATCCAAACATACTGCTGAACAAACGTGATTTTCTAAGTTCAGGGTTTGTTCTAATAGGAACAGATGTCATTGCCATCTTAGTTCTTCCTGCCTGGACAATAGTTTCAAGTGTGTATGTGTATTCATTTACAACATTTAATCTTAAAGCAGCTTCTCTGCTGTATGCTCTAAAACCACTTGGAGCATCAGGTATGTCTGATTTAGAAGCTACACGAACAGTCCAGCTTCCAAAGTGCTGTAATTTCTTCTTAAGAGGAGAAAAGTGAGCTGTGTTATCAATAGGTCTTTCACCAATAACAATATCTGCCTTTTCATCTAAAATAGGTCTTACTAATTTTTCAATGTCATCACCGTTATACTGGTTGTCAGCATCAGTATTAACAATAATATCTGCACCGTTTCGCAAACATGCATCAAGACCTGCCATAAATCCTTTGGCTAAGCCCTTGTTCTGTTTAAAGTTTACTACATAGTGAACACCCCATTTTTTTGCAACTTCCACAGTGTTATCAGCACTACCGTCATTAATAATGAGGTATTCAATCTCATCAATTCCGTCAATGTGCTTTGGTAAATCATTAAGCGCAATTTCCAGAGTCTCTGCTTCGTTATAACATGGTACCTGAATAATTAATTTCATTTCAAATCTCCTTACTGTATTTTTATATTCTACTGTACTTTAAATCTATTGTACCTTATATTCTGAAAGAGCGTAACCTTTGCTCTTTAAAAATTTAGCTAAATTTTTTCCTTTTACAAGAATTGTATCAGGAACACCTACAATATTCTTAAATGTATTAAAAGTATAGAACTTATCATTGTCGCCGTAAATATCATTAGCGTCCTCAATAGCAATATTAACACTGGCTTTATCACATATAACAATAAATTCCTTCTGTTTCTTGTCGTCACGTAAATATTTTAATGTTCCTATATTAAACTGTGGCAGACCAAATTGATATGTTTTAACCAAATATGCACTCTTATGATAGTAAATATCAGGATATTTTTCTGACACGTTTGTTTTTTCATCAATTTCTGCAATATAGTCAATGATGTTGTGAGTTCTTTCATATACTAATTCATCACGTCCACCTCTAACTTCTGAAGCTACATATCTGTAGTTAAGAGCGGAGAGAACAAATATTAAAACAGTAGCGCTGTAAATAACCTGTATTTTGTTAATACTTGTAAGTATTAATATTACAAGTAACAAACCTAATGATAGGAAGCCTGCTTTTGTGAAAGCTTCCGTCATCTGTGGGTAAGTACCGGTTGTGATTCCGTCTTCCACGTTGAAGAACTTTGTTAATGAAATGAAGTATCTTGTATTTGTTTTTGGAACAGTAGCCAAAACAGGACTAACTTTCTTTATAAAATAAACAAATACTAAAACGTAAGACACTACAGCTAAAACTTTAGCCTTCCACTTAATAATAATTCCCTTCTTTATAACTAAAGAATAAAGGGCAATTAAAACTATAAGTCCCACAGCACCAACTGTGTAACGACCGAAAACAATACGATCAGCTCGTTTAAGTTCAACTCCTGTAAATAGTTCGTATGCACTTGGGAAGAAGAATAATGCTCCCAGCGCAAAAGTTCCCATTAAGCATAAAGCGGAAAATAAAGATAAAATAGTTTCACCTATATTTTTGCTTCTGTTAGCTTTTTTCAAATTAATAAATAATATTATTAATGCTGCAAAGAAGCCAATGATAACAAGTCCCATAGTTGAGGCAAAAAGGTTAAATAACCAGCCGGCAACTAATTTAAGTTCGATTAACATGCCCTTAAGTGTAAATAATTTACCAAGAGTTTCCATGTCGATTACATCAATACTACCATGTCTTGTACCATAAATTCCATAAACGCCATTTTTAAAGAAAGCGGCCAGGAATTTGTCAATAACCATTAAAACTCCTGAGACAGGAACGTATATAAAATAATTAACTGTTTTGTGTTTGTAAACTGCAGAAATTAAAACTACAGTCATAAATGCCGCAATAATTAAAACGACACCTCTTGTATGTGTCATATAAGCATATACTGTCACAAATGCCAACACTGCTGAAAGAACATTTCTAACAGTTTTACTTGTTGTTGAAGATAATTCTAATATTACAAGTAAAATTGGCCATGGTAAAAATATAAGCATAACATCACAACGGGCATACATTGCATATAACCAAATTGAAGAAATACCAACTGCAGGTACGGATATTAATAATGCCTGTATTTTTGATTCGATTTTTAAATGCTTTCTGCAAATATGATATGAAATAACAGGTATAAAGCTCATAATAAGCATGTTAAATGATATCATTGCCTTGTACATATAAACGGGATTGCTTCTGAATGCAATATAAATAGGATAATATAATGCAGAGAATGCATATTTGTAATAAAAACCTCCCATTGTTTGTACACAAAAGCTCCAATCATCTCCTGCCATAAAAGCTGTATTGGCAACTGTACCTGTTTCATCAAGTACATAGGGAATTGATAGTGTTGAGGCAAAGAAAACAGTTGTTATTGCAAAAACAGCGTAAATCAGTATCTTTACATCTCTATCAGACATGTTTTTAAGAAAACTTTTCATATGCTATAAATCCTTTCGTGTTATAAAAATATTAAATTGTTTTTTGACAGCATTAAAAGGGTTTGCAGATATATAAATATTTGCAAACACCTGATGAAAAATTATTAAGTAATTTTGCTTAAGTCAAATGTTATTTTTTTAAACGTATTATAATAGGAAATAATCAATATTAAATAGGTATAAATAAATAACAAACAAAGTATAAGATAGTTGTAATAAAAAGTCAATAAAAGCAGCAATAACACATATTGCCATCAAATTTTAAAGCATATTGTGAAGATTATTAGTTATATTTTGTAGCTAATTGATTTTTGCATTGTTTTTATGTAAAATATAGACTATATGTAAATTTTACCCAAAACAGAGGTATTAAAATAGAAGGAGGTTTCAATGGCTAACGTTATTTCAGACGAAACAATTGAATATGTTGGTATTTTAGCGAAGCTTGAATTGTCCGACGAGGAAAAAGAAAAAGCAAAAGAAGATATGGGAAAAATGCTTGATTACATTGACAAACTTAATGAACTTGATACAAGCAACGTTGAACCTATGAGTCACGTATTCCCTGTAAACAATGTTTTCAGAGAAGATGTTGTTACTAATGGTGACGATAGAGAGAATATATTAAAGAATGCACCGGAAGAAAAAGATGGCGCATTTGTTGTACCAAAAACATTTGATTAATAATAAGGGAAATTATAAATTAAAGTTTCAGAAAGAATTAATGTAATTTATCGAAAGGAACAAATATGAGTTTAATGAATCTTACAGCTGTTCAATTAGGTAAAAAAATCAAAAGCGGTGAAGTGAAAGTTGAAGATGCCGTTCTTGATGCTTTTGCACAGATTGAAGCAGTGGAAAGCGATATAAACAGTTATGTAACTGTGTTAGAAAAAGAAAAAGTATTAACTAAGGCAAAGGAAGTTCAGGCAAAAATAGATGCAGGAGAGCTTACAGGACCTATAGCAGGTGTGCCCGTGGCAATAAAGGACAACATGTGTACAGAAGGAGTCTTAACAACATGTAGTTCAAAAATATTAGAAAACTTTAATCCAACATACACAGCTGAGGCTGTTTTGAATTTGGAAAAAGCAGGAGCCATTATAATAGGAAAGACTAATATGGATGAGTTCGCAATGGGTAGTACAACAGAAACTTCTCATTACGGGGTAACAAAAAATCCTTGGAACAATGAACATGTACCAGGTGGTTCATCAGGTGGTAGCTGTGCAGCCGTTGCAGCAGAAGAATGTTCATATGCCCTTGGTTCAGACACAGGTGGATCAATTAGACAGCCAAGTTCATTTTGTGGTGTAACAGGTATTAAGCCAACATATGGTACAGTATCAAGATACGGTCTTATTGCTTACGGTTCATCACTTGATCAGATTGGACCAGTTGCAAAGGATGTTACAGACTGTGCAACAATTTTAGAGACAATAGCAAGCTATGATCCAAAAGATTCTACATCAGTAAAAAGAGAATCATATGATTTTACAAGTGCCTTAGTAGATGATGTAAAAGGTTTAAAGATTGGTATTCCAAAGGGCTATTTTGGTGAAGGTCTTGACAGCGAAGTTAAAGAAGCAATTCTTAACGGTGTAAAAGTTCTTGAAGAAAAGGGAGCCATTGTTGAAGAATTTGACTTAGATTTAATAGATTATGCAATTCCTGCATATTACGTTATTGCAGCAGCAGAAGCAAGCTCAAACCTTGCAAGATTTGATGGTGTAAAATACGGTTATCGTACACCTGAGTACGAAGGACTACACAACATGTACAAGAAAACACGTTCCGAAGGTTTTGGTGCGGAAGTTAAGAGACGTATTATGCTTGGTTCTTTCGTATTAAGTTCAGGATATTATGATGCATATTATCTAAAAGCATTAAGAACAAAGGCTTTAATTAAGAAGGCATTTGATGAAGCCTTTGCAAAATATGATGTTATTATCGGACCTGCAGCTCCAACAACAGCACCAAAACTTGGTGAGAGCTTATCAGATCCAATTCAGATGTATTTAGGTGACATTTACACAATTTCAGTAAACTTAGCAGGGCTTCCGGGAATCAGTGTTCCTTGTGGAACAGACAGTAAGGGACTTCCAATTGGCATGCAGATTATTGGAGATTGTTTCAAAGAAAATAATATTATCAGAGCAGCTTATGCATATGAACAGTCAAGAGACTATGAAAGATGCAAAGTAGCAAGGAACAGAGATTAGGAGGAGCAGCAATGGAAAAAGCGTACGAGACAGTCATAGGACTTGAAGTTCATGTGGAATTAGCAACAAAAACAAAAATTTTCTGCTCCTGTTCAACAGAGTTTGGTGGAGCACCAAATACACATACATGCCCTGTTTGTACAGGTATGCCGGGTTCACTTCCTGTATTAAATAAACAGGTAGTAGAATATGCAATGGCAGTTGGACTTGCTACAAACTGCGACATTACAAGAAACGGGAAGTTTGATAGAAAGAATTATTTTTATCCTGACAATCCACAGAACTATCAGATTTCACAGTTATACAAACCAATTTGTACTAATGGATATGTTGAAATTAAAGGTGATGATGGTGAGAAAAAGCAGGTTAGAATTCATGAAATTCATATGGAAGAAGATGCAGGTAAGTTAGTCCATGATGACTTTTACGATTGTTCATTAGTGGACTTAAACCGTTCAGGTGTGCCACTTATTGAAATCGTGTCAGAACCTGACATGAGAAGTGCTGACGAAGTAGTAGCATATCTTGAAAAATTGCGTATGATTATTCAGTACCTTGGAGCTTCTGACTGTAAGCTTAACGAAGGCTCAATGAGAGCTGATGTAAACCTTTCAGTAAGAGAAGTTGGTGCCAGTGAATTTGGTACAAGAACTGAAATGAAGAACCTTAACTCATTTAAGGCAATTGCAAGAGCTATAGAAAACGAAAGAGAAAGACAGATTGACTTAATAGAAGCTGGTAAGGAAGTAATTCAGGAAACAAGACGTTGGGATGATACAAAAGAGTATTCTTACGCTATGCGTTCAAAAGAAGATGCACAGGATTACAGATACTTCCCTGATCCTGATTTAGTACCTGTTATAATCAGTGAAGAATGGTTACAGGAAGTAAAATCACGTGAGCCTGAATTTAGAGACGAAAAGATGGCAAGATACATTGAGAAATTTGAACTTCCTGAATATGACGCAGATATTATTACACAGTACAAGCCACTTGCAGATTTATTTGAAGAGACAGTTGCTCTTGGAAATAAACCAAAAGAAGTTAGTAACTGGATTATGGGTGAAACAATGAGACTTTGCAAGGAAGAGTCAATTGATCCTGACCAGATTAAGTTCTCAGCAGCCAACCTTTCAAAATTAATTAAGTTAATTGAAGATAGCGTAATTAACCGTGGTGCTGCTAAGGAAGTCTTTGAAGAAATGTTCAAGTCAGATGTTGATCCTGACAAATATGTTGAAGAACATGGTATGAAACAGGATAATGACGAGGATGCTTTAAGAGAAATCGTTAAAAAAGTAATCGAAGAAAATCCTAAGGCAGTAGAGGATGTCCGTTCAGGAAAAGGAAAAGCTATTGGAGCTTTAGTTGGTCAGACAATGAAGGCAACACAGGGCAAAGCAAATCCGGGTGTTGTAAACAAATTATTAAAAGAACTTATTTAGTTAAATAAAGTAATAAAGTGTGGGAAAGAGAAAATCTGTGTTGATTTTCTCTTTTCTTCGTTTTATAATGTACGCGTGGCGTTTTTTTCTAAATGTCACAATAGCGAATTTTAATATGAAGGAGGAAAATGAAAAAATACATATAATATATGTTTTCATTTTTACCTTCATTTTTTTATTTTCAAGGGAGATTATAATGAATCAGAGAGATGTAAGTATGAGTTGGGAACCTGATGCATTACACGAAGAATGTGGTGTGTTTGGAATGTATGACTTTGACGGAAATGACGTGGCTTCTTCCATATACTATGGTCTTTTTGCACTACAGCACAGAGGACAGGAAAGTTGTGGTATTGCTGTATCAGATACCAGTGGCCCAAGAAAAGTAGACTTATATAAGGGAATGGGCCTTGTAAATGAAGTGTTTGATCAGGAAAAGATTCAAAGTCTAAAAGGTAATATCGGTGTAGGACATGTTAGATATTCTACAGCCGGAGACAGTGTAATTAGCAACGCACAGCCATTAGTTATTAATTATGTAAAAGGTACATTAATGATGGCACATAATGGTAACTTAATTAACGCTAATGAACTTAGAGATGAGTTAGCTTATACAGGTGCCATTTTCCAGACTACTATTGATTCTGAGGTTATTGCTTATTTAGTAGCAAGAGAAAGAATCAAAAGTAAAACAGCAGAAGAAGCAGTTGTAAATGCAATGAAAAAATTAAAAGGTGCATATGCATTGGTAGTTTCAAGTCCAAGAAAATTAATCGGCGCCAGAGATCCATACGGATTTAAGCCATTATGTATTGGAAAAAGAGACAATGCTTATATCTTGGCATCTGAGTCCTGTGCACTTGACACAATTGATGCAGAATTTGTTAGAGATGTAGAACCGGGAGAAGTTGTAACTATCGACGAAAACGGTATTAAGTCAGATAAATCACTTTGTGTTAAGCCGGAAGATCAGGCAAGATGCATATTTGAATATATTTATTTTGCAAGACCTGACAGTTACTTTGATGGAGTAAGTGTTTACGATTCAAGAATTATGGCAGGTAAATTTTTAGCAATGGACAGCCCTGTAGATGCTGATATTGTTGTAGGTGTACCTGAATCAGGTAATGTTGCTGCAATGGGATATGCAATGCAGGCAGGAATTCCTTACGGAACAGCTTTTGTAAAGAATAGTTATGTTGGAAGAACATTTATTAAGCCACAGCAAAAGAGTCGTGAGTCAAGTGTTCGTGTAAAACTTAACGTGTTAAAAGAAGTAGTTAAGGGCAAGAGAGTTATTATGATTGATGACTCAATTGTACGAGGAACTACAAGTGATAGAATTGTACAGATGGTAAGAGAAGCAGGTGCTACAGAAGTACATATGAGAATAAGCTCTCCACCATTTATTAGCGAATGTTATTTTGGAACAGATATTCCTTCTAAGGAACAGTTAATAGCTCATAACAGAACAGTTGAAGAAATCAATGATGTTATTGGAGCAGATTCTTTAGGTTACCTTAAAGTGGAACGCTTGAAGGAACTTTCAAGAGGACAGGAAATATGTATGGGATGTTTTACAGGAAAATATCCCCTTGAACCACCTAAGGAAGATATTCGTGGTGAATATAAGAAATAAAATATATTTACTAAAATATAAGGCTTAAGTTGATTTGTAAATCAGCCGGCACAGACAAATATTTATTCGGTATTAAAGAAATTTAATATATACAAACTATTTAAAAATCAAGGAGGTTTTTATGAACGACAGATATAACAGCCCGTTGTCAGAAAGATACGCAAGTAAGGAAATGCAGTACATTTTTTCACCTGACATGAAGTTTAAAACATGGAGAAAGTTATGGATTGCACTTGCTGAATCAGAGATGGAACTTGGACTTAACATTACACAGGAACAGATTGATGAATTAAAAGCTCACGCTGAAGACATTAATTATGATGTTGCAAAAGAAAGAGAAAAATTAGTTCGTCACGATGTAATGTCACACGTTTATGCTTACGGACAGCAGTGTCCAAAGGCAAAAGGTATTATTCATCTTGGTGCAACATCATGTTACGTTGGGGATAACACTGATATTATCATTATGACAGAAGGTCTTAAGTTAGTTCGTAAGAAATTAATTAATGTTATAAATGAACTTGCAAAGTTTGCTGACAAGTACAAATCACAGCCAACTTTAGCATTTACACATTTCCAGCCTGCTCAGCCAACAACAGTAGGTAAAAGAGCTACATTATGGCTTATGGAATTAAAATTAGATTTAGATGATTTAGATTATATTTTAGATAACATGATGCTTCTTGGAAGTAAGGGAACTACAGGAACACAGGCTAGTTTCTTAGAACTTTTCGAAGGTGATCATGAAAAAATCAAAGAACTTGAAAAGAAAATTGCAAACAAAATGGGATTTGATAAGTGCTTCCCTGTATCAGGTCAGACATATTCAAGAAAGATGGATACAAGAGTGCTTAACATCTTAGCAGGTATTGCAGCAAGTGCTCACAAATTCTCTAATGACATTAGATTATTACAGCACTTAAAGGAAATTGAAGAACCATTTGAAAAGAATCAGATTGGTTCATCAGCAATGGCTTACAAGAGAAATCCTATGAGAAGCGAAAGAATTGCATCACTTGCAAATTATGTAATGGTTACAGCATTAAATCCAGCCATTACATCAGCTACACAGTGGTTTGAAAGAACATTAGACGACTCAGCAAACAAGAGACTTAGCGTGCCTGAATCATTCCTTGCAATTGATGGAATTTTAGATTTATATCTTAACGTAGTAGACGGTTTGGTTGTATACGATAAGGTTATTGAAAAGAGACTTATGAGTGAACTTCCATTTATGGCAACAGAAAATATTATGATGGATGCTGTAAAAGCTGGCGGGGACAGACAGGAATTACACGAAAAGATTCGTGAACTTTCAATGGAAGCCGGAGCAAACGTTAAGCAGAAAGGTCTTGATAACAACTTACTTGAACTTATTGCAAATGATGACGCATTTAATATGTCACTTGAAGATCTTCAGAAAACAATGGATCCAAGCAAGTATGTAGGACGTTCACCTGAACAGGTAGATGAATTCTTAGCAGAAGAAATAAAGCCAATCTTAGATGCAAATAAAGACATCTTAGGATTAAGTGCAGAAATAAACGTGTAAATCCAAAGGTTGAAATAAAATAACTTTTCCAGCCTGCTGAGAAAAGTTGTTTTATTAACAACCTGAAAACACATAAGGATGGAGAAATTTTCAAAAGAAAATTTCGAGAATCTGCATGCGTGCAGAAGGGCGAAAGTTACCAAGTAACGGAGCACTTCGTGGATTTACAAAAAGACTATTGATTTATAAAAACATTCGCCGAAGGTAAGCTATTGGAGAAAGTGCTCTAACGCGGTCGGTTCATTAAGGCAGCGTAGCTGGCTTGATAGAACTGCTACCAGCGTTTGGCAGCGGGAGCGTGCTTTCGACAATAGTTACCTTCGGCGAATGAGAGTGTAAAGGAGAGGAAAAAGATGAAGCCAATTAAAGAAGGAAAAGTAAGAGAAATCTATGACAACGGAGACAGCTTAATTATGGTAGCAACTGACAGAATTAGTTGCTTTGATGTAATTTTAAAAAATGTAATTGAAAAGAAGGGTACAGTTCTTACACAGATGTCAAAGTTCTGGTTTGACATGACAGAAGATATCGTTCCTAATCACATGATTTCAGTAGACGTAAACGATATGCCTGAATTTTTCAGACAGCCAAAATTTGATGGAAACAGCATGATGTGTAAGAAACTTGAAATGCTTCCAATCGAATGTATCGTTCGTGGATATATTACAGGTAGCGGTTGGGCAAGCTATCAGGAAAATGGAACAGTTTGCGGAATAAAACTTCCTGAGGGCTTAAAAGAATCAGATAAGCTTCCTGAACCAATTTACACACCTTCAACAAAGGCAGAAATTGGTGATCATGACGAAAATATTTCTTATGAAGAAAGCATTAAAGTTTTAGAAAAACAGTTCCCGGGTAAGGGTGAGGAATATGCTGCAAAATTAAAAGAATATACAATTGCTCTTTATAAGAAGTGTGCAGACTATGCATTAGAACGTGGAATTATTATTGCAGATACAAAGTTTGAATTTGGTCTTGATGAAAACGGAAACATCGTAATCGGTGATGAAATGCTTACACCTGACAGCTCAAGATTCTGGCCTGCAGATGTTTATGAACCTGGACATGGTCAGCCATCATTTGACAAACAGTTTGCACGTGACTGGTTAAAAGCAAACGACAATCATAACTGGACACTTCCAAAAGAAGTAGAAGATAAAACAATTGCTATTTATTTAGAAGGTTATGAAAAGATTACAGGCAAGAAATTAGTTTAAAATTTTGTTTGGAAATTATTTTGAAAATAGTTTTATACAGATTATCAGGTAAATGGGGGTATAAGTTAAATAGAACTTCCTAATTTCAAAAGTAAAAAAGTGTGATAATTTTGTGAATTAAAACGTTTTTTGAAAATAGACTTTAAATAATAAGGTTATTGTGATAGAATCAGTTGTATGCGTGTTAGGGCGTACGACTGATTTTGCTTTTAACACAAAAAATAGAAGAGGAGAAAAAATATAAGATGTATAAGAAGATTTTAGCAGTTGCATTATCAGCAACTATGGCATTAGGTCTTGTAGGTTGTGGTAGCACAACATCAGGAACAGTAAAGACAGATTTAGGCTCAATTAAGTTAGCTGAATACAAAGGATTAACAGCTTACGAAGATGATATTAAGGTTACAGACAGTGAATTAAAGCAGACAATTGATCAGGATTTATCATCACATAAGACAACAGAAAAGATTAAAAAAGGTTCTGTTAAGAAGGATTCATCTGTAGTATTTAATTATACAGGAAAGATTGAATCAAAAGGTAAGAAGGTAGCATTTGACGGTGGCTCAGCAACAGATCAGGTAGCAGATATGTCAGCTAAGACAGTTGGTGGAAGCAAGATGATTGATGGTTTTGTTGATGCACTTAAAGGACACAAGGTTGGAGATACATTTACTAAGAAGTTAAATTTCCCTTCAAACTACACAGGAACAACAACAGTTAATAGTAAGAAAGTTAAGTTAGCTGGTAAGTCAGTATGGTTTACATACAAGATTACTGCTTTACAGAAAACAAACACACCTGAATTAAATGACGAATTTGTTAAGAAAAACTATTCATCAGACAAGTTGACAACAGTTAAGGCTTACAAAGAATATCAGAAAAAAGAATTAAAGTACAACAAGATTATGAACGGCTTATGGCAGGATTATGTTGCTGACTGTAAGGTTTCAGAATACAATAAGGAACAGTTAACACAGTACGAATCACAGGCTGAATCACAGATTGTAGCTCAGTATTCATCATACGGTATTAAAGACATTAAGACATACTTAGAAGCATGCAGCATGTCAGAAAGTGATTGGCATAAGCAGTCAAAAGAAGCTATCAAGAGTAGAATGGTAATTTACGCTATTGCTAAGGAAGAAGGTCTTGATGGAGACAAGATTTACAAGAGCGAAGGCGATGCATATGCTAAGAAATACTACGGAGCAGATGTTAAGACATTAGCAAAGAACTACGGAGAATCAACAGTAAAAGATACTCTTAAACTTAATATTTTATTAATGAAGGTTAGAGATATCATCTGTGAAAATGTTAAGACAAAGAAGGGCTCAGCTCCAACTACAACAGTTGAAACAACAACAGCAGCTTCTACAACAGCAGCTTCAACAGGAACAACAAAGGCAGCTGAAACAACAAAAAAATAAACAAGAAGTAAATATATGAAAGAGTTATTGAAGTTTTTCAATGGCTCTTTTTGTATGCAATAGTAAATTAAAATCAAAGTTAAAGTTTTGAAATAGTACAAACACAAAGAAAATTAAATTGTTAAAAATAGAAAGACATTTGTAGCAGTATAAAGATATTGTTACAGATGTCTTTTTATGTATTAAAAAGAATCGAAATTATTATTTGATAAAAAACCTTCGGCTGTGGATATATCTTGATGCAAAAAAAGTTGTTGAAACAATACGCACTGGTTACGTGAAATGTTGCAAACGATAATCTTTAGTACGTTATAGGAAAGTTTAATAGAATTTTTATTACATTATATATAACAGTGTATTTGTTATAATGAAAAAATGTGATTAGATAATAGCCAAAAAGATTTGCATTAATTTCCTAATTGTGTTAAATTATTTCGCGGATGGTATTCGAAATGAAACTATACTGATGAATAAAATATTTTTCACTATAAAGATTGGAGCGTAGCTTATATCTTGAAGGAATGAGACTCATTGTCCCAAAACTATAATATTTAGTTGACATAAGTCAAAAAATATTAAAAGGAGGGATGCCCATGAAAGTTGGATTTATAGGAGCAGGGAAAGTTGGATTTTCTCTGGGAAAATATTTAGCAGATAATAATCAGAAAGTTATTGGTTATTACAGTGAATTTAAAGAAGATGCAAAAGAAGCATCGAAGTTTACTAATTCGGCATGTTATACGGATGTTGAATTGTTAGTAAAGGATAGTGAGATTGTTTTTATTACGGTTCCGGACGGTGTAATTGAAAAGGTCTGGAGTAGTATAAAACATTTTAGTCTAAGTGGAAAAATTATTTGTCACACAAGTGGCGCGTTATCATCAGAAGTCTTTTCGGATATTTCAAAACGTGGTGGTTTTGGATTTTCTATTCACCCACTCTTTGCAGTGAGCAATAAATATAGTTCTTACAAAGAGCTGTCAAAAAGTTATTTCACAGTAGAAGGATCAGAAGAAAAAATTAACTTTGTAAAACAATGGCTTGAAAGTTTTGGAAACAATGTTTGTGTTATTTCCAAGGAAAACAAAGTTAAATATCATGCGTCAGCGGCAATTGCAAGTAATCTTGTTGTTGGGCTTATTAGTTTAAGTGAGCAGTTGTTACTTGAATGTGGCTTTGACAAAGATTCAGCCGATACTGCATTAGCCCCGATTATTAGAGGAAATGTTGAACATTGTTTGAATGATGGTTGCAGTGCTGCATTAACCGGCCCAATTGAGCGAAATGACACAACAACAGTTTTGAAACATTTGAAAACATTAAGTGGAAACAGCAAAGAAATTTATAAAGCAGTGTCAAGACAGGTTTTAGACGTTGCCAAAAATAAAAATAAAGATAGAGATTACAGTGAAATGGAGGATATTCTAAAATGAAGAATACAGTAAATACATTATTAAAACAGAAACAGGACGGAGATAAAATTACAATGTTGACTTGCTATGATTACTCAACAGCAAAGTTAATGGAAGAAGTTGGTGTAAACACAATTTTAGTTGGTGACTCACTTGGAAATACAATGCTTGGATATGAAGATACAATTCAGGTAACAATGGAAGACATGATTCACCATTGTGCAGCAGTTTCAAGAGGAATCAAAGATATTCTTTTAGTTTGCGATATGCCATTTATGTCATATCAGACATCAGTTTATGATGCAGTTGTAAACGCAGGCAGACTTATGAAGGAAGGTCACGCTAATATGGTAAAACTTGAAGGTGGCGTGGAAGTTGCACCACAAATCGAAGCAATTGTAAAAGCATCAATTCCGGTTTGTGCACATATCGGTCTTACACCACAGTCAATTAATGCATTTGGTGGTTTCAAGGTTCAGGGAAAAACTGAAGCAGCAGCAAAGAAGTTAATTGAAGATGCAAAAGCAGTTCAGGCAGCAGGTGCATCAATGGTTGTTTTAGAAGCAGTACCTGCAAAACTTGCAGCAAAAGTTACAGAAATTCTTGACATACCAACTATTGGAATTGGGGCAGGAGCAGGCTGTGACGGACAGGTTTTAGTTTACCAGGATATGCTTGGAATGTTCACTGATTATGTTCCAAAATTTGTACGTCAGTTTGCAAATGTAGGTGAAGTAATGAAAGGTGCATTCAGCGATTATATCAAGGCTGTAAAAGATAAGAGCTTCCCCGCCGAAGAGAACACATACAAAATTGATGATGAAATAATTAATAAATTATACTAATTTACTATAGAAAATTAAATATAGGATAACAAATAATTAATTATTTAAGTGCAGACAGGTTCTATTTTACCTATGCATACACAAAGGATAAAAATTATTTTAAAAGTAATGCATAACTTACTTTACTAATTACTTTTAAAGTATTATATTAAGAAACGGTTAGTTTGAAAATAATACACACAAAGTGTAAATGAAGATATAAAGAGAGGTTTAATAAAATGAAGGTTGTTGGTACAATAAAAGAAGTTAGAGAATTAGTAAAAGAATGGAAGAAAAATGGAGAAACAGTAGGTTTCGTTCCTACAATGGGATATTTACATGAAGGTCATGGAAGCCTTATTACAAAGGCAAGAGAAAACAATGACAAAGTAGTAGTAAGTATTTTTGTTAATCCAATGCAGTTTGGACCAACAGAAGATTTAGACAGCTATCCAAGAGATTTAGAAAAAGACAGTAAATTCTGCGAAAGCCTTGGAGCTGATTTAATATTCCATCCAGAACCGGAAGAAATGTATCATGAAGACTTTAGTTCATATGTTGATATGTCAGTTTTAACAGAAGAATTATGTGGTCTTAGCCGTCCTGTTCATTTTAGAGGTGTATGTACAGTTGTAACAAAATTATTTAACATTGTTCAGCCAGACAACGCATACTTTGGACAGAAAGATGCACAGCAGCTTGCAATTATTAAACACATGGTTCAGGATTTAAACATGGACATTAACGTAGTAGGTTGTCCAATTGTTCGTGAAGAAGACGGCCTTGCAAAAAGTTCAAGAAACACATATCTTTCACCAGAAGAAAGAAAAGCAGCTTTAATTCTTAGCAAAACAGTAAAATTAGCAAAAGAATTAATTGATGCAGGAGAAAAAGACGCTGATGTTGTAGTTGCAAAAATGAAAGAAAACATCGAAACAGAACCAATGGCAAAAATTGATTACGTAAAAGCCGTAAACGGACTTACAATGCAGCAGCAGAAAGAAATAAAAGCACCAATGCTTATTGCAATGGCTGTATACATCGGAAAAACAAGATTAATCGACAACATGATTTTGGATTAAGCCACGCACTCCTAAAATAATTTTACATGTGCAAGCTCGCTTGCAAATATGAAAAAATTATTTTAGGGGTATGGGGCGCAGCCCCTCAGCGAAGGAACACGAAGTGTTACGAGCTGATGGCGTGGCTTATAGCTGCGTGGCTA